>Ga0315274_10002887_pt1 | contig 25591 bp, 27 predicted proteins | sample YL17G02_20_MG_FD_203700 | JGI IMG/M metagenome (GOLD analysis project Ga0315274, IMG submission 203700) | Sediment microbial communities from Yellowstone Lake, YNP, Wyoming, USA - YL17G02_20 | ecosystem: Environmental > Aquatic > Freshwater > Lake > Sediment | place: USA: Wyoming | collected...
ACATACCCCTAATTGTCGGGCGATCTCAGCCTTCGAAACTCCGAACTCATGACTTAAATGGTATGAAATCTTCGCTCGTGCCGTTGAAACCTTTCTGGTCCGTGTTCCCATCCGCAACTCATGTTCCGCAACACCTTAAATTTACATATATGTAAAGTGCTATTTTTCAACTACGTCCCACCAGTCTTCGAACAACTTAACGTCTTGATCCATTGCCTTAATCGTCTCAGATCTTGCTGCCCTATCTAAATCTTTTGAATAAGACTCTTCAATTTTTCGTTGTTGTTTTGCTGACATAGACTTTTCGAGCTTTGCTAGCCTTTTGGCTTTATTAATAAAATAATCTCCAAACCCTGCTGGAAGCGTATAATACTTTGAGCCAAGAACCCCCTTTTTTACGTGTAGTTTAGTCCCCTTCCATTGACGAGGGTTTGGCATCTCAATGAAACCAATCAAAACTATCCGCCCCATTTTTGAATAGACAAATGCGCTTTTATCTCCAGAATGAACTGCATCAATATCTACTGTACGCAATATGTATCGGTTAATATTTGTAGGCATGCCGGGGTAATTGAAACTTTCGACCTGGTCAAATGGCAACATGTGTTGTTCAAATACAGAAGGATGAGGAGTTTTTTCCAACAAAAAATCTCTCCAGTGGGATAAAGCATTATTTGCTTTTTCTCGGAGGATAATTGGGTAATGTGAAAGGTCTAACTCCTCAACAAAATAGTTTAAAACCCTCCAAGATACTGATACAGCAAATTTGAGTAACCAAGGACCATATGAATAATATAAACTACCTCCTTTAGTCATTGGGTAGAAAATATTATTTGCAAATTCTGTCTCCCAGGTATTTTTGAGGCTTTCACAGTCATCACAGAACCAATGGAGCTTGTAACCGTCTTGTGTACGCAAATTAGGTATTTGACCAAATCTAATAAAGCCTGTACCAGAAGTCTCCTTGAGCCATTTAAAAATGAAGCTTGGAATAATATGACTTTCCCTTAATTCTCTATCTGTATTGCACAGATGGCATATACCTTTCATTTTTCATAGTATCGCTAACGGCAAAGGTCAGCGACGGGAACCAGCCGCCGATGACGTTCGATTTACCTCTGAGCCAATCGGCTGGCTCCCGTTCGCTGGACCGTCTGGTCGGTCATCGTCATGACGGAAGCGCGTAGAGGAGATCCGAAAATGCCTTTTCGACATTCGCCCTTGGAAAGGTAAGGTGCTCATAGTCCGCGCCAAGAATTCCTTTCTTGAACGCCAGACCCTCTTCTACAAGGAAGACAATGTATTTCCTCTGTCCGTGGGCGAAAGCAGCTTCCGACGAGATCCATGTCGCATCCCCTGGGGTGATTACCGCGAGTAGAATATCTTGGCTCTGGATGCGCTCTGCAACTTTGGCCGGGATCATTCGGGCCTCGTAACCCTCCCCTTCCACAACCGAGAATCCGCAACGTGACAGAAATTTCTGGACTGCAGTGGCAATCGTCCTTCCGTAGTCATCGAAGCGGTGCGCAAGAAAGACTGTCTTTTTTAGCTTCCATCTGGACAGCAAGGGGGATTTTTCTGGGGCTGGGTTCGAGGCGCGGAAATTCTCCTGCAACTCACGATGCAGCAACTCCAGCACAGCCTGTTCACTGGAACCGACAGTAATGTCGATCTCACGGCTGGAGACGGTTATGAACACCTCAACATCTTTTCGGTCTTTGCATGCCCAGTGTGAATGAACGAATACACGCTCTGGGTTCGGATATCGGTCGATAACCCTCAGAAACTCCGCCCAAGTGTCCGCTGAAAGGGTTCTCGTGCTGTCAATGGTCGCAGTATATTGGGTGTTGGGACAAACGCCTTGCGCCTCCGTGTAGCCAAGCTCGGACAGCTTTCGGTCCGATGCATGAAATGCTTCCGGCAACGAGAGGTTGCTTGGGAAAACGCTGTAGGTTCGTGAATCGCGCATTGTTTGTATTTATGCCCAACAATTAATAGACGAAATTCCGATTTGTTTCCAATCGGCCCTCATAAGTCCACCTTATTACCACTTTTTACCCCTTCTGTCTATAAATTTATTGATTCTATTTCATAACTTCTGCAATTCAGACACTGGACTTCAGATATCAGATATCAGACTTCGGACACCAGACTCCCGACTTTTTTATTTCCTCCTCTTCAATCTGAAATCTGAAGTCAATGGTCTAATGTCTGAATTACAGGTCCCTTCCTTTTCAAGGTCTTGACAAGAAGGGAAAAAACATTTAGTTTCTTAATGAAAATATTTTCATTCTTCTCTTAACCTGTTATGAATATAGGACTTTTTAAAAGCCTTTTTAAAGAAAAAAAGCTCAGAATGAGCCATCCCAGGCTTTTGATTTATCAAGAACTTTCCAATGCTCTAAACCCCTTGAGCCCTCAAAGACTTTATCAAGGCCTTCTCAAAAAAAAGAAAAGGATTGGGCTAACCTCCATCTATCGATCTCTCGACCTTTTCGAATCCCTGGGAATCGTCTTCAAAATTATAAATGAGTCGAATGTGAAATATAAACTCTGTGAATTGGAAGATCACCATCACCATATCGTCTGTAAAACATGCGGCCATGTGGTCGAATTAAACTTCTGTGACATCGCGGGTTGGTCGGAGAAGGTGATGGAGTCCACAGGTTACGAGGTGACGGATCATCAGTTGAATTTTTATGGGTTTTGCAAGGCCTGTAGACCTTTAATAGGAAGGCTAAGGGCATAGGGCTAAGGGCATAGGGCTAAGGATTTTAACCCTATGCGCCATGCTCTATGCGCTATGCCTTGTTTTAAGAGGAGGGGCGGATGTCTCATATTCATTTCCCGGATGGAGTTTTACCCGTTTGGCTCTGGGCTTCTGGATTTATTGTTGCCATTCTGGTTGGGGCGATTCTTTTTCGATTCATTAAGAAAGAAGAATTAACCAGACGGCTTCCCTTGTTGGGAATGATGGCTGCTGTAATGGTCCTTGGGGCCTCGGTTGAGATCGTTCCCATTGCTTATCACATCAACCTGACCGTCATCTCCGGGATCCTATTGGGTCCTTCTCTCATCTTCCTGGCTACTTTTGTGGTCAATGTGATCTTAGCTCTTTTCGGACACGGTGGGATCACCGTCATTGGCCTCAACACACTCACTCTTTCGATTGAAGGAATAATAGGATATTTCCTTTTTCGCCTCCTCTGGAGAGTATTTAGAAGATTAACACCTGCTATCTTTATTGCCACCTTCCTGGCCCTTTTCTGCTCCACTCTCTCCATGATCGGAGTGGTAAGTTTAGGAACATCCCACTACGAAGAATTAATCCACCAGGAAAGAAAGGGGATCATCGGATTCCACCTTTCAAAGGAGAAGGGTGACGAGCATCAAGGGGGTGTGTCCGAGCGAAAAGTGAATCTGAAGCGATTTATTGCTATTGTCCTTCCATTGGGTTTCATAGGATGGATTCTGGAAGGGGTGATCACCTCCTTAATCACTCGATACATCCATCGGCTGCGGCCGGATTTATTGAGACTAAAAACTTGACCAAGGGTGAAACTTTAAATCCCCCCTCGCCCCCCTTTACGAAAGAGGGGAAAGTTATTTATGGATAAGCTCTAAAGGAAGATCTCATGATTCAGCTTTCGTATCTCGATTATTCAGCGGTTGAGGGGAAGAGCTGGCTACATCGCTTCTCACCCAAGTTTAAAATCATTGGAATGGCCTTCGTTTTATTGGGCATCGTCACGATGAGGAACCTTACTGGACTTCTTCTCCTATATGCTATACTCCTCACTCTTTTTTTCATATCCCGAATTCCATTGAAGATATTTTCTCTCACCCTCTATCCTCTCATCTTTGCCTTCCTCTTCATTTTTATTTCAGGGTTTCAAATCAACTTTATTCTCCTCATCTTTTTGAAGGTTCTCTGCGGATCGACTGGAGTCGTTTTACTTTTGGCTACCACACCTTACCCATCGATCTTTGGTATCCTGGGGAAAGTCCTTCCCTCCATTTTTGTAACTGCTCTTTTCTTGACTTACCGATCGATCTTTATCCTCCTCAACATCCTCGAGGAGACAGAGCATGCCCTCCACCTTCGTGGAGGGGTTCAGTGGCGACATCCCTGGAGGAGCCTCGCCAACATTTCACATGGTTTCGGCCATTTGATTATCAGAGGGATCGATGCCAGCGAAAAGATGTACGAATCAATGGTGCTCCGTGGGTTTAAAAACAAGATTCATTACAGAGGAGAATAGGATCATGAATCAAGTCGATAAGACCCGACCACGGGGGGAGCGGATTGTCGAAGTGGATTGCATTACCCATGTCTATCCGGATATGACCAAGGTACAGATTTGTGGTCTGGACTTTATTGTGAATCAAGGGGAGAGGGTTTCCATCTTAGGTTCGAACGGGTGTGGGAAGACCACTCTGCTCAAGCACCTGTTGGGAATCCTTGTGCCAAAAGACGGAAGCGTGAGGGTTTTTGGGTTGGATCCTGGCAAGGAATACTCAAAAATCAGGCAAAGGATCGGTGTCGTGATGCAGGATGTGGATGAACAGATCCTTGGCCCCACGGTTTATGATGACGTCCTTTTTGCCCCATTAAACTATGGTATGGAGAGGGCTAGGGCAGAAGCACTTGCAAAGGATGTGATCGAACGATTAAATATCCGATCTATCCAGGGAAAGATTGTCCACTACTTATCGGGTGGTGAAAAGAAGAAGGTTGCCTTAGCTGGAGCATTAGTTCTGGAGCCGGACCTGCTCATACTCGATGAACCCTTTACAGGATTGGATCCTGTCTCCAGGACGGATCTCATTCAGAATCTGAATGAGTTGAACAAAGAAAAAGGGATGACCCTCATTATGACACTCCATGAAGTGGATCTGGTATCAGAGGTATCGGATGTCCTTTATCTCATGCATGGACACGGGGACCTTAGTGAGAGAGGTAGACCTGAGGAGATATTCGGGAAGTTTAAAGATTTAAAACAGTTCAATTTGGAGGAGCCCGCTCTGACGAAGCTCTTCAAAGGATTAAAAAAGGAAGGGCTCGATTTTGGAGACCCCCTCCATTTGGATGAGGCGATCCGGTTGATTAAAAAGTGTTGGGATAAAATGAAAAAATCTTAGATGACAAATCCCCCCACCCCCCCTTTGCTAAAGGGGGGCAGGGGGGGATTATTATGGAATAGTAAATCAATATGAGATTGGGGACCCTTAAACTAACCTCTCCTATTTTCCTAGCACCGATGTCAGGGATTACGGATTACCCTTTCCGGCAACTGGCGAGGGAAATGGGATGCGGTCTGGCCTTCACGGAGATGGTGAGTGCAGAAGGATTGTTACGCAAAAGGGAGTCCTTATTAAAAATCGAGAAGGATGATCATCCAGTTTCTGTCCAACTCTCCAGTTCAAACCCGGAGGTCTTAGCCAATGCTGCTGAAATGGCTGAAGCGATGGGGGCAGATGCAATCGACATCAATATGGGGTGTCCGGCTCGGCAGGTGGTTGAGACAGGAGCAGGTGTTGCCCTGATGCAATTCCCAGAAAAGGTTGAACGGATCATCATTGAGGTGAGAAGGAAGGTGAAAGTTCCCCTTACCATAAAAATTCGTTCCGGATGGGATAGAGAGCACATCAATGCCGTCGAAATTTCTAAAATCGCTCAAGATTGTGGGGTAGATGCGATCTCTCTTCATCCCAGGACAAAGGTTCAGGGGTTTGGTGGTCAGGCGGATTGGAACTTGATCAGAGAGGTGAAGCGAGCAGTCCATATCCCTGTCATTGGAAATGGAGATGTGACCGCGCCGTCTTTGGTTAAGAAGATGTTAGAGGAGACGGGTTGTGATGGGGTGATGATTGGAAGAGGGGCATTAGGAAACCCCTGGATCCTCAGCACTAAAAATTCAGTGCCTTTGGAGAAAGAAGCAACCATTTCTCTGGAAGAGAGACGAAGAATGATCGATCGCCATTTCTCGCTGGTCCAGGGCCATTATGGCGAAAAAGGTGCGGTAATAAAGATCCAGAAGCATATCTACTGGTATACGAAGGGGCTTCCTTGCTGTGCCTCCTTCCATTCAAAATTATCAAGCCTGAAAGAAAAGGAGCCATTATTCGAGGCGATCCATTCCTATTTTGATTTTGTTGAAAGGAGGGATCCATGCCAATTGTTCGCATCGGCCAAAAGCAAATCAATTACTGGATAGGAAGAAGGGACCTTTTAGAGGGGAGGGAAGTCGTCCTCTTCATCCATGGAGCAGGGGGAGGAGAGTATACATGGAGCTACCAGAAAGGTTTTTTTGAAAAGCAATTCAATCCCGTCATCATCGAACTCCCTGGCCATGGAAAATCAGGAGGTGAGGGCGAGCAGGAGATCGGGAGGTATGCTGAGCATGTCCATGCTTTTCTAAAGGCTATAAGGCTCTCAAAGGTCACTCTCGTTGGTCATTCGATGGGTGGAGCGATCGTCCAGACATTGGCCTTGACACATCCAGAGGTGATTCACAAGATCGTATTGGTGGGAACAGGAGCGAGGTTAAGGGTTCTTCCCATGATTCTGAATGGGATTAAGGATAACTTTGAAGAGACGGTTCGAAAGATTACGCGGTTTGCCTACTCTCGAAAAGCTTCCTCGGATTTAATTGAGAGGGGCATTTCCGATTTGATGCGATGTCGGCCTGAAGTCCTCTACGGTGACTTCTTAGCCTGTGATCGATTTGACATCATGAACGAGGTGGAGAAGATCGATCTTCCCACGCTTGTCCTCTGTGGGGATGAGGATGAACTCACGACTGTGAAATATTCACAGTTCCTTCATAGTCGGATCAAGCATTCAAAACTGGAGATCCTTCCTAATGCCGGGCATATGGTGATGATGGAGTCACCTAAGGCTTTTGATGAGAAAATCGGGGAATTTATTGCCCAAATACCTTAGAGCTCTGCTTGTCCTGCTTCCCTACCCAAACCTCTTTTGGAAATAGTTGAACCACATGAAAAAGAGAAGCTCGAAGGGAATGGTGACCGCGGCTGGGATTGCAGCCCTCTCGTTAAAGAGAACGATGGCGATCGCAGCAGCCAGGCCAAGGTTTTTGAACGATCCAAAGAGGACATAACTCATCCTCCGCTCCCGATCCATACCTGCAAGCCTGGAGAAAAAATCGACGAGGTGGCCACTCACAAAGGTTCTTAGAAAGGCGATTGAGGAGACAAGGATCAGTATGTCGAAATGGCTGAGAAATGTGGAACGGTTTATTCCGATGACGACGTAGATAATCAGAAAGAGCGCGAGATTAACAAGGATGTTGGTATTTTCTTTGACGTGATGAAAAGCCCTCCATTTAAGGAGCAATCTTGATACTATAAACGGGATGAGGATCAACTGAACCAGAGCAGAAATCAATTTGAAGGGCTCGATCTTCCCTACATCTAAAAAATAAAACGAAATGAGAGGAGCTACCACCAAAGCCAGGAGATAGAGGCTTGCAGAGCCGATTAGGGAGACCGTCATCTCTCCCTCCAATAGGTAAGTGAAGGGTAATACGGCCACGGCCGAAGGTATAGCAGCCATCACAACAAAGCCCACATAAAGGTCATGGTCTTTGATCAGGAAGGAATTGGCCAAAAGAATGAGGCCGCTCAAAAAGAGGTAGTTAATCAGAAAAACGAAAAGGATGTCCCGGACATAACTTTTAACGTGGATCAACTCGGAAAGGGTAATTTGGGTGGTTGAGAGGGACATGATTAAGACGAGGGCTGGCAAAATGTATCCCTTCAGCATCGAGGCATAGCCACCTAAAAAGAGCCCGAGAAGAAATGCAGTAAGAAAGAGAAGACTGCTATTCTTTAAATAACGATAAAAAAAAGAAGACATTTCTACTCCCCTCTTTATTACTTTAATCCCATTGCTCAACCAATTTCAAGAATAAAAAGCGGGCAAGATAGCAGGGTGAGGTTCAAAACCTAAGGAAGAAATTGACAACGAAAAGGCGTGATGATAGGTATTGTCCTATGAAACGTTGGTTGGCAATATCCCTTCTCGTCCCAAAAGGATATGGGGAGGCGATCTCAAACTTCCTGATCGAGCAAGGGGCAACAGGAATTGAAGAGGTTGGTGAAGATTTAAGATGGGAGAGGCTTAAGGCCTACTTCACACAAGATGGGAAAGAGAAAAGGGTTCTCCATAGCCTTCATCGGTATCTGCAATCTCTCCAGAGTCTTGCCCCTGAAATGTCCCATACCCAAATCGAGACTGCTTCTATTCTCGAGCAGGATTGGGGCGAAAATTGGAAAAGATTTTTTAAACCGATTCAGGTGACTTCGAGGTTGGTGGTGAAACCACCTTGGTCCAAGATTCGCCTGAAGAAAAACCAGATTTCTATCGACATCCATCCAGGAATGGCCTTTGGAACTGGAACGCATGCCACCACAAAACTCTGCATGAAGGCGCTGGAGAGGAGCCTTCGAAGGAAGGGGTTTTCCGTTCTCGATGTGGGAACGGGTTCAGGGATTCTATCGATTGCTGCTGCCCGATTGGGAGCGGGTGAAGTTTGGGGTTTAGATATCGATGGTGCGGCCGTCGAGGCTGCAAGAGAGAATGTGAAACGGAACAGTGTCTCCGATATCGTCAAGATCAGAAAAGGAAGGATCGGGGATATTCAGAAAAGGTTTGATGTGATGGTGGCCAATATCGATCTCAAGAATTTGAAGAGGATGAGATGGCCCCTGATCCACCATCTCAAAAACCAAGGTTTTCTTATCCTTTCAGGAATATTGGAAGGGGAGGGAGAGAGGCTCCGTCAACATTACCTTGAGACAGACCATTTTCAGTGGGCCAGAGTGACTTATGAGGAGGGATGGGCCTGCCTCATCCTCAAGAAGGTTGCGTAGATTTATCAGACAGATATGCTTCCAAAACTTTACAAAGCGGGCATGATACTATCTCTATGGGTATCTATCTTGTTACAAATAGTAGATTTTGTATATTGTTTGGGGGCTCATTATAAATACGGAAAAAGGTACCGCTGTAAAGTTTTTCCAGCATACCTGTCTGCTTCTTTATCTGAGGGATAAAATTATGGCCAGGTTTTATGTTCCTCAACCTCGAATCGAGAATGGCGTGCTGAGGGTTGAAGGGGATGAGGTGAGGCATATTCGAAGAGTTCTTCGCCTCAAGGCAGGAGATGAGATAGTGGTCTTCAATGGTTCAGCGAAGGAGTATGAAGGGAAGATTGTTGAAGAAGGACCCTCCTCTGTCGTCATCATGATACAAAATATTCTTTCTTCGAAAAGAGAATCTCCCTTGGAGATCATCTTGGCCCAAAGCCTGCTCAAGGGGGAGAAGATGGACTACTTGATCCAAAAGGCCACGGAACTGGGGGTAAAAGAAATCATTCCTTTTTTCTCTTCCCGCTCCGTACCCCTATTAGAAAAATCGAGGAGGCTGAGACGCCGTCATCGATGGGAAAGGATTGCCATTGAGGCTTCCAAACAATGTGGAAGGGGAGTGATTCCCAAAATTGCATCCCTCCAAGACTATTCTGAAATGCTCCAAAATATTTCCCCGGACTTTCTTCGTCTCATCCTTTGGGAGAAGGAAGGAACAAGGTTGAAAGAGGCATTAGAGGGATTGAAAGAAAAGGTAAAGATCTTATTCATCGTCGGACCGGAAGGGGGGTTGAGCCAAGAGGAGGTTGTCCATGCGAAAGAGAAGGGCTTCATCCCAATAACCTTGGGGAAGAGGATATTGAGATCTGAAACAGCAAGCCTCTGTCTTCTCAGCATCCTTCAATATGAATGGGGGGATATTGGATAAAAAAGGGCCGATTCCTTTTTATTGGAATCGGCCCGGACAAGAAAGGAGGGGTATGAAGAGAGGTGGTTAAGCCGCCTTTTTTTCCAAATTGTCGACGAACTCCTTGTAGGCCTTACATTCATGAAGCAGTTTACATTTTCTCCTACATACTTCGATATGAATTTTTGGACTTCCTTTCCTTTTATCACAAATAAGGTAACTCATTTTTAAGATCCCCCTTCCAGCCCCAAAAGATAAGATTCAATATGTTGAGTTTAATATATATTAAAACACAAAATATAGGAATGTCAAGAAAAAAAATCAAATTTTGATAAAAAAATTATCTTATAATTTCAAATAGTTATAAATTTAAAGAAAAGTAAAGTCATAATTTTCTATATCATCCTAATGAAATTTAAAGGACATATTAAAGAAAATTTGCTTTTTAATATATTTGTGAATTTGGAGAATTTAATGGGGAAATTGGAAGTTTTTAGACTTGGACAATGAGTTGGTGGAATATCGAAGGGCCTTAACGACGGCGTTCGGTTGGAGATGACTTCTCTTCGATGGCAATGCCGAGGCGTTCCACTCCTGCGTTCTTGGCTACATCAAGGACTTGAACCACTCGGTCGAAGACTACACTCTTGTCTGCCCGAACAATCACTGGCCTTGTTTTATTAAAAGCGATAAGGGATTGAATTTCTTTCTTTAAATCGCTGAGGGTCCTGGGTTTGTTTTTAAGAAAGATCTCATTCTGGTTTGTGATATTAATGATGATGGGCTCTGTCTGGTCAACAGGTGCTTTGATATCAGCTTGAGGAAGTTTCACAATGATTCGGGACTCTCTTGCAGGGTTGAAGGTGTAAACTAAACTGAAGGCAGTGAAGAAGAAGATGAAGATGTTGAGAATGATGTCCGTGAAAGCAATCGACTCTAAGGTGACGACTGAGTCTCGATGGGTTTTAATCTTCATCGAACTCCTCCTTCTTTTATCTTTGTCAAAATATCGATCAGTTCATTCCCATAATAGGTCATTTCTTGTGCATGGCTCTTAATTTTGTTAACGATGAGGTGGTAAAGGATGTAGGCTGGGATGGCGACGGATAGGCCTGCGGCTGTAGTAATCATCGCCTGATAAATTCCAGCTGCCAAGACATTGACGGTAATGTTGCTGCCCATCTGCTCCCAGGCCATAAAGGCTTGGATGAGACCCACAATGGTTCCGAGAAATCCGAGCATCGGCTCCACGCCAATGATGATGAGCAAGGCGCCTAAGTATCGCTCCAGATATTGGACCTGTTCATCACCTTCTCGTTCCATCATCGACTCTATCTCCTCTCGCTTCAGGGTTCGGTTGAGAATTCCCAGTTTAAACACATCCGCAATGGGATGCCTCACTTTTCCACATCGCTCTAATGCCTTCTGAAATTGTCCCCTTTCCAGGGAGAGGAATATCTCTTGAGCAAACTGTTGGATGTTAAGCCGAATCCTCCAAAGGGTCCAGAATCTTTCCAGAATGATGGCAAGGGCAATGATCGATCCTAAAATAATGGGGACCATGATGGGTCCACCTTTAATGATTAGTGAAACAAACATTCCATACCTCCCCAAATGAAAAAATAGGGCAATGAAAATTGCCCTGGTTTGAAAACAAAGTGCCGGGTCGCGGAATCGAACCACGGACACGAGGATTTTCAGTCCTCTGCTCTACCGACTGAGCTAACCCGGCGTCCTGAGTAATTAGAAAATTTATATTACAACCTCTCCGATGTGTCAAGAGTTAGTTTTGAGAGCTCTGAAAAAATCAGCAGAGCTCTCTGATTACACTGATTTTGATTTGATTATATAGATTTCTTGACTTTTCAGAAATCTCGTTTTTCTGTTTTTCCAAAACTTCTGGATGGATCATCCTAATCATTGTTTCTAATCCCTCTACTATCCTTGAGGTGGGGCGATCAATCAAATTTGAATCTATGACATAGATCGCATTCCTCTTTACAGCAGGGATACTTTTCCAATTCTGCCACCACTTAACTAAACTCAAATAGTCTTTCTTACTTTTCATAGAACTCATGATGATAATCTCTGGAGCCTTAGAAATGACGGTCTCGATGCTATAAAGAGGGTAGCTCACCGACTCGTTCTCCGATATGCTCCTTCCTCCAGCCAAACGAATGAGATCATTGGCAAGTGTCTCTTTCCCCACGGTGATCATGGGAGCATCTCCCACTTGGAAGAAGACTCTTGGTTTGGGAAGGGATCTCGTGAATGTGGTGATATGCTCCTTCTTTGTCATCATATTCTTTATAATTTTTCTTGATTCATCTTCTTTTCCGACAACTTCTCCAATATTTTTGATTGTCTTCATCACTCCATCAAAACCTTTTGGGTTAATCACATAGACAGAAAAACCAAGATCATTTAATCTTTGAATGGTCTCCATCCTATTGCCATCTCTTGTACCGATGATCAAATCCGGTTTTAGCGAAACAATCTTTTCCATACTGGGATTCACAAACCCTCCGATCCTCGGTTTGTTCAAAGCGGCTTCTGGGAAATCACAAAAGTCTGTCACCCCTGCGATCTCCTCATTGAGCCCCAAATCGAACAGGATCTCCGTAATGCTGGGGGCCAAGGATATAATCCTTTTTGGAGAATTAGGAATGTTCACTCTCCTTCCTATCTCATCGGTCAATAGGCGTTCTTGTCCCTCTACTGAGAGACAAAAAAGAACATTTATGATGAATGCAAAGAGAAGCGATTTTCTAATCATATTTTCTCAGACACACCGGCTTCGGCAAAAGTAGACATTTCATTAAGAATCTTAACGCTGGCCTCCACCAAAAATATTCCCAATGCCGCCCCTGTTCCCTCACCCAGACAGAGGCCAAGATTTAATAAAGGTTTCAGGCCGAGATATTCCAATAGGACCTTATGTCCTTTTTCAGCCGATTGATGAGAGGCAATGAGGTAGGGTTTCACTTGAGGAGAAAGAGATGTGGCAATCAATGCCGCTGCACCAGAGATGAAACCATCGATCACAACAGGGATCCGGTTTTTGGCTCCGGCCAGTATGACGCCTACAATTCCTCCTATTTCAAATCCTCCAACCTTAGAGAGCACATCGATCGGATCTTTTGGATCAGGTCGATTAACATCAAGAGCTTTTTGAATAATATTCACTTTTCTCTTCAATCCTTCATCACCAAGACCTGTTCCCTTTCCTGTGACTGCCATCACGTCGGCTCCTGTTAAAATAGCTGTAATTGCACTGGAAGGAGTCGTGTTTCCAATCCCCATGTCACCCGTTCCCACGATATCAATGCCTCTTGGTAACTCCTCTTCCATCAGCTCTATTCCAGCTTCAATGGAATGGATGGCTTCCTCTCGACTCATGGCAGGTCCCTTGGCCATATTCTGAGTACCCATGGCCACCTTCTTATCTTTCAGATCAGGATGTCGTTCAAGAACTGATGCAACTCCCAGGTCTGCGACTACGACCCTGGCCCCTACATGCCGGGCCAGGACATTGATTCCAGCACCTCCTCGAAGGAAGTTATAGACCATCTGAGGTGTTACATCAGATGGATAGGCGCTTACACCTTCCTGCGTGATGCCGTGGTCTCCAGTGAGTGTGAATACGACTTTATGGACGATTCGGGGCATTGGATTCCCTTTTATTCCAGCCACCTGAATGGAAAGGGACTCCAGTTGACCCAAAGAACCCTGCGGTTTCGTCAGATTGTCCTGCCTCCTTCTGGCTTCAGCCATAGCCCTTTCGTCCAAGGGTTTGATGCTAGCGACTGTATGGTTCATCCTGTCCATCAGTTTCCCCAGCCTATTTCATTCTCTTAAAATTATTTCATTTGTCACACTTTAGCCCTTTGAAACGCTGTTAAATCCCCCTTCATCCCCCTTTTTCAAAGGAGGAAAATTTGAATTTTTTTACATAAATAAAAAAATCTCTCCTCCCTTTGGAAAAGGGAGGTGGGGAAGGATTTTAGAAGCTTGTTTTTAAAAAAGTAAATTGTTACTTTCATTTATATCTTCTGATATCCAAAAACCAATGGGTCCAAAAACCCTCTTTAAGAACAGGTTCACTTTCTAATATTTCAATTCTTCTTTTAAACATTGGGCCATCGATAACGAAGGTATGGAATTCACCATTTTCTCCGCAAGGACAGATATTTCTCATTTTAAGTTCTTGAAGTAAGTCTTTATCTACATATCTGCCAATAAAGTCCTTACCCAGAAGATCTGCCTTACAACTGACAACAATCGCCTTAAAACCCAGGTCGATAAACTCCTCTGCAACCTTCAAAGGCGAATGATTCCAGAGTGGTTCGATAGGCACAATCTCTAAATCTTTACAGACGCGTTCAACCCAATCCCTGTGCTCTTCCAGGTAGACATCACCGAAGACCATCCCCTGTATACCTTTCGTTTTAATTTCTGAAACCGCTGCCTTAAATTCCGTTTCGTATTTTTCCATATCTGCGCTTACTTCTTTTTGAATCAATGGGATACCGATTAATTCTACCTGGAGATTTAAGAGGTCGGCCTCTATCCCATGGAAGCAACAGCGTTTATATTCTTTAGAAATAAAATTTAATAAGTACCTCACTTGATAACCATTTTGGATTGCTTTGTAACAGGCCAGACAGCTGTCTTTTCCACCGCTCCAGGAGCTAACTGAAATCATTTTCTGCACCCCGGTCTTCTTTGTCTATCTAAAATCAAATGATCAAAAGGATGAGGCATAGAAGTTCAACCAGTTCATTTGCCGCTCCCAAAATATCGCCAGTCACTCCACCCAATTTCTTTATGAAAAAGAACCGATATGCAAGGCTGAAAAGAAGAACCCCTAAAAACACCAAAATCCCTTTCACGCCCATGAGGAGTAAAACAATCCAAAAAGCCGAGACTAAGGATAAAGCGATTTCACGAGCACCAAGATTTTCAGTAAAAGGTTTTCCTAATCCCCCACCGGATCTGGCGTAGGGCGACCGATAACAGACTAACACCATAGAATTTCTTCCCATCACGACCATTAACATTAGCGAGTAAGGAATAGATTTGGTCGAAATTTGATCCAGAGCAAGATATTTGGCTCCGATCAACAGTATGAGGCTGATCACTCCAAAGGCACCGATACGACTATCCCTCATCACTTCAAGGATCTTTTCCCTTGGCCCACCACAGGCCAAGCCATCGATTGTATCTGCAAATCCGTCGAGATGGAGCCCTCTCGTCAAAAGTGCAAGAAGTCCTAATGTTAACCAGAGGGTGAGGGACTTAGGTAAGATAAAAGAGAAAAGATAATAGCCAATGGCCAAAAGCAGACCGATCACTAGGCCCACTAAAGGGAAGAAAGCCATCGAACGGGCCATCTCCTTGTCTTCTGTGGGTAAACGTTTGCCACAAGGCAGAATCGTGAGAAACGAAAGGGCTTGAAGAAAGTCTTTCACTCTACACCCTTTAAAAAAATAGGGATTCCAGAAACCATATAGATCACCGTGTCTGCCACTTCAGCGATCTTCTGATTGACTATACCGGAGAGATCTCTGAAACGGCGACCCAATGGTTCAGCCGGTACGATTCCCATCCCTACCTCATTGGATACAATGATTAATGAAGTTTGGTTCTGTTTAATCACATCAATGAATCTGTCTGCTTCATCCATTATCCTCGAATCACTGTTCCATTTCATCAGAAGATTGGAGAGCCAAAGAGTAATGCAATCTAACAGGATGACCTCCACTTTATCCCCGTATTGCCTAATTTTATCAACAATCGCTACAGATTCCTCAATCGTCTGCCATTCTGGTCCCCTTATTTTTTTATGATCCTCTACACGCCGGGCCATCTCTTCATCGAGGACCCCACAGGTCGCTAGATATATTTTTTTGGAAAAATGTTGATTGGCATAATTCAAAGCGAAACGGCTTTTACCGCTCCGACATCCCCCGGTAATAAAGATCAACTTCTTCCCCATATTTCCTCCAAAGTAATGAGCGATCCCTTAAGATCCTCAATCGAAAAGACCTCTATGGAGACAATACCATGATAATTACGAAGGGAGGAGAGAATTAGTTTTAAAGGCGACTCAGGCAATCGATCGATTCCTAAATGGTCGATACCATTTTGAAAACCATGGAGATGGACGATTGAGGTGTCGGCGAGATATTTTTTCAAATAGAGTCGTAGGTCCTGTCCATGGATGAGAATATGACCGATATCAAGGCATATTGAAAACCCGAATTCCTTTACGATATCCTCAATCCATTCGAAGGGGTAGTCAAGCGTCTCGATGGAAATACGGTTTGATTCAATCCCGTATTCTACTATTTCTTCTACGCTTTGGATGATACGCCTTCGCCAGGTTTCGATATCCCTTTGCTCTCCTCCATTTTTATTTCTTAGGTCAAAATGGAGAGTGTAGAGAGAGGGTTTGAGACAGAGGGTTCGTTCGATCATCTTTTTCACAACGGAAGTCCCGTTGGATCTTACCTCCTCACTTTCGTCTCCAAGGAATATATCGATGGGAAGATGTACATTAAAATTCACCTCATGATGGATGGAGAGGCTCATCAGTTGGTTGATTTCCTCTTCATCAGGAAGATTGTCTTGTCTCTCACTCTCAAAAAGGACCAATTCTATCTCATCAAAAAATGGGGCGAGGGTAGCCACATTTGGAAGAATATGATCCGGATAGATATAAGAGGTCGTCGCCAATTTAAATGGAAACATCCTTTTATAACATTTTAGAAGAAGGGGGTATATCTTCAAACTGCCCTCACTCATTAAAAACTCAGTTTTATTCCCCCAAAGATGGAAAGACCGGGTGTCCCATAACCTTTCACCTCTTCATAATCTTTATCTAAAAGATTTTCAACACGACCAAATAATTGAAAATTCTTACTGATGTCATAGGAGGCTGCCAGATTGACAAGAGTATATTGATCCAGTTTTACCCTTCTGGGTGGGGAGATTGAAAAATCCTTATCATCCCTTTCCCCCGCATAAATTACCCCGAGGTTTACGTTTCCTCTTTTGAGAAAATGATAATTGAGATCGAGGCCAATCTTATTTTTGGGCCTTCTTATAAGAGTTTCGCCAGTTGTTTTATCCTCGGTATCCGTATAAGTATAGTTGACCCGAACCGTCAGATCGTCGACAGGTTTAACCGATGAAAAAAGCTCAATTCCTTCCGTTTTGGCTTTTGCGATATTGATATACCCCTGTCCCATCTCATATTGGATCAGATCCTTAAAATCGTTTCTGAAGTAAGTGGCGCCAAGGATCACCCTGTTCTTAAGGAAGTTCTGTTCAACTCCAAAGTCCCATCCCTTGCTCTTCTCTGGCTTAAGATCTTTGTTTCCGATGGGCCCCCATAAGGTGGCAGGAGCATATAATTGATATAAGGTGGGTGCCTTAAAACCTGTTCCGAAAGTCCCTTTCATCTTTGTTCCTGTCTCTTTAATGAGATAAGCAGGCGCGATCCGATAGGTGGTCTCTGTACCAAAGCGGCTATGGTCATCGATACGAACCCCTAAGGTTGCAAATAATCGATCCCAGAGTTTAATCTGGTCCTGGATATAACAACCCTTAGTATTAACCGTTTTCTTCGGGAAGAGGCTTTCTCCTGGCCCCCATTGACTTTCCCAGTAATATCTCGACTTCCCCTCTTCCTCCTCGTACTCAAGTCCAAAAGTGAGGTCATTGGTTTTATGTAATTGGAGGTTGTGCTGCCAGTCCAATTTTATAAGTTGACCATCGTAGTGGCCTTGCTCAGAATCGAAGGGATGTTGATCGTCCTTTTTGTTCTTAACGTCCCTGTCATTGTCGGTGGTGGCAAACGCCAACTTTTGAGTCCAACGATGGTCGAAAAGGGATAGTCCCACCTGTGTCTTGAAAAGGAGTTGTTTAGATTTTTGAACATAATTTGGATCATCTCCTCCCGCACCACCGGAGTTGTCGAGATCGGTTTTGGCATCGATATAATGAAAAATGAAATCGACATCAAGGTTTTCCTGAGGCGCGAATCCGAGCCTTGCAGAAAGTGAACTATTTTTATAACCATCCCTCTCGTAATTTCCGTCCTTCTTATTCGCGGCAGAAATCCCATTCGTATCGAAGCGGGAGAGACCTAAGGAGTAGTTGATCCAACGATTCCCACCACTTACTCCTGTTGATTCTCTGAATGTCATAAATGTTCCGCCTTCTGCAGATGCGAAGAACTTTGGCCTCCCCTCTCCTTTCTTCGTGATGATATTGATCACACCCCCGATTGCGTCGGAGCCGTATAAAGTGCTTTGGGGGCCTCGAATAACTTCAATCCGTTCAATATTGTCAACGGTCAAATGGGCAAAATCATAAGAGCGTCCAGGGGAGATGGGGTCATTCACCTCCACACCATCGATCATGACCAGGGTATGTTCAGAATTGGCCCCTCTGATGAAGATCGATGTGTCTCTTCCCACACCCGATGTTTGTACCACATCCAATCCTTCTATACCTTTGAGGACTTCCGATACAGTAGCTTTTTTCTTTCTTTCAATCTCCTTAGAGGAGATGACTGTCATTGAACTGGCAATTTCTTCAATGGGAGTTTCAACTCGGGTGGCGGTGACGACCACCTTTTCAAGCATCACCTCCTTTTCCTGCGCAAAGAGGCAGAGCGGAAACAAAACGAAAAAGCTTAAAGATGAAAGGATAGAAATGAAGCGTTTCATGAAGCACCTCCTCGACCCTTCAGGTGGGTCACAAAATATTTTGGCCGACCGTAAACCACGTAGGGTTCACGGCAGGCCCTGAACCTCACATGGTTCAGGGCAGGCCCTAAACCATGTGAGGTTTAGGGCAAGGGAGAAGGGTCCAAAAAAAATCCCCAGCCTTCGCATCGAAGACTGGGGATCTTTACCCGCATGCACCCTTCACAGTCTTATACTCGAAGACCACTCAGTGAAGAATATCCAGGCAGGTTTTCTGACTCTCCCGCCCTTTCAGCAGCCTTCCCGTCCTGAGCTTGTCGAAGGACAGTGGCTATCCCTTTGCTGAAAGGGTTCCCTTTTCCGTTTCAGAAAAGAGCAGGATTACAGCGGCGGGTCCGTCCCCGACTTTCTCCGTCTAAACGGAGATCACGGGGTTCCCTTCACCTGGATACCGCCATTTAAAACTAATTTCATTTAACAAATCACAAAATAGGTTGTCAAGTTTTTTTTCCGACTTCTCTATTTTCCTTTATAAAGATTTTTTAGGGAGAAGGTTTTCAATGAAAGTCCTCTTGATTCACCGGGCATAAGAAAGAGACCATCAGCTTTGACCGAATGATCTTCTGCGAACCTTTGGGGTTGGAGAGGGTCGCAGGGGTGTTGAAAAATCATCTAAAATTTATTTCCTTTAATCTTCCTTTAAGGTGGAGAGCTTCTTACGCTGGGTGATGATGGGAACGACCAGAAGTAGTACGGCGACGATTAAGAAACCGAGTGAGATGGGTCGGGAGATGAAAATAGAAAAGTCCCCGTGGGACATAATCAGTGATCGGCGAAGAGATGTTTCGAGCTTCTGCCCCAGGACCAAAGCGAGGATCATTGGTGCACCATCATATCGAAACTTCTTCATCAGAAATCCTAAAATTCCAAAAATGAGCATCATGATGACATCTCCGACACTGTTTTCTAAGCTATAGGCTCCAATTAAACAAAAAAGCAGGATCAGAGGATAGAGGAGGTAATAAGGGACCTTGAGAACCTTCACCCACATAGGGATGAGTGGAAGGTTAAGAACAATAAGCATCCCGTTCCCGATATACATGCTCGCGATGGTGCCCCAGAACAAATCAGGAGCATTTCTTATTAGCAAAGGCCCTGGCGTTAATCCGTGGATCATCAGAGCTCCTAACAGAATGGCCATGACGGGATTTGCAGGTATCCCGAGAGTGAGAAGAGGGATGAAAGCCCCGCCAGCGGCCGCATTGTTTGCGGCTTCTGGACCCGCGACCCCCTGGATAGCCCCTTTTCCGAACTCCTCCGGATGCTTTGAAGCCTTTTTCTCAATAGCATAAGAGGCGAAGGAGGCGACAACGGCTCCTCCCCCGGGAATGATTCCAAGAAAGAAACCGAGGACCGAACCCCGAATAATGGACCATATGGAATCTGCCCAGTCCTTAAGCGTTGGGAAAAGGTTCCTCACCCGAGTAGTAAGGATATCCCTTTTAATTTCGGTTTCCAGGTTCAACAGAACTTCAGAGATACCGAAGAGCCCCATTGCAACGGGAACGACTCCTATCCCATCTAATAGACTCTGAATTTGGTAGGTGAATCGATATTTTCCGCTGATCGTATCCATGCCTACGCCGCTGAGAATCAATCCAACTCCTGCCATCATCAAAGCCTTGATCATCGACCCGCTGCTTAAATAGGTGAGTACGGTGATTCCAACAATCATCAACGAGAAAAACTCTGGTGGCCCAAATGCAAGTGCTAAATTGGCTAAAAAAGGACCTATAAATGTGAGGGCGATGACTGCAAACGTTCCAGCGATAAAGGAGCCGAAGGCTGAAATCCCCAGTGCAGGGCCCGCCCTTCCTTTCAAGGCCATCTGATAACCATCCAAACAAGTAACGACCGATGCGGGCTCGCCGGGAATGTTCACAAGAATGGATGTTGTGGAACCGCCATACATGGCTCCATAGTAAATCCCGGCCAGCATGATGGTTCCCGAAACCGGAGTGAGTTTAAATGTCGTAGGCAGAAGCAAAGCAATAGCTGCTGAGGGTCCCAGACCGGGTAAGACGCCAACCAAGGTTCCGATGAGAACCCCTAAGAAACAGTAGATCAAATTAATGGGCTGTAGCGCGACTTGAAAACCAAACAGCACATTTTGGATCACATCCATTATTTCACTTCTCCATTTTCAGAATCTTAAGAATTCCAAGAGTCCCTTTGGGAGCTGGGATTGCAGCCCCATCTCAAAAACCATATACGTTAGCGCTGTGATAAGAAGGCTCACCGAGACCGCAAACCACCACCTTTTTTTCTCGATCACCCCCAAGAGGAAAATGAAAAGAAGCAGGGTTACGATGAGAAAACCCAGCCATTCCATGAGCAAGGCATAGAGGAAGAGAGAGAGCAAAACAAGAACGATCTTGGTAACATTCAACTTTCCAGAGATGGATTCTTTTGCCTCGTCCAGAGACCGCTTTCCGATCGACCTCAAAATGATTGTCACTGACAGGATTCCGATGACGACGCCCGTCCAGAAAAAAAGAAAACCCGGGCCTGGCTTATTCAGAGCCCCCAGGCCCAGTTTATAAGATTCAAAGGAAATAAATAAGGAGAAGATCAACCAGAAGATTCCACTGATTCGATCTGCTTTGCCCATCGCGATATCTCATTCCGCCTATTTATGCAAACCTATTTTCTTTGCAATCTCAAGGGCCTTCTTGTATTCCATTTCTGTCATCTTCTTGAGTTCCGCGGGAGACTTATATTCTGCGATACTTCCCATCTTATCGATTTTAGGCTTTGTTAAGTTTCCCGCCTTTTCGATTGCAGGTACCAAAATCTTCCTCACCTCTTCCGGAATTCCAGCTGGGGCATAAAGGGCGAACCAGGTAGCAAACAAACCCTCTTTGTAACCCAATTCAGTGATCGTTGGGATTTCAGGGAAAGCGGGCATCTTATTGGTGATCAAAAGAACCCTCATCTTTCCTGCGTCTGCATGGGGTTTCACCTTGGCAAAACCATCGCAGGTGACCTCCACATGCCCTCCTAAAAGGGCGGTCATGACGGTTTCTCCTCCTTCAAAAGGAACATGTGTGAATTGAGTTCCTGTGATGGACATAATCATCTCCAAGATGAAGTGGGGCGTAGAACCGACACCAATGGTGCTGACGCGAAGTTTCCCGGGATTCTTTTTGGCATAGTCAACCAATTCAGGAAAGGTTTTCCAGGGTGAATCTGATCTGACTGTGATCGTTTGTGGAAAGAAATAATGGAACCCTAAGGGTTCCACATCCTTGAATGGGTCGTAGTGGACGATCTCTGGATTGGAAACAGGAGCGTAGACCAGGGCTGAAGCACCCGCATAGAGAAGGGTATAGCCATCCTTTTTACTTCTGACCACCACATCAGTACCCAAGACGGCCGATGCTCCGGGCTTGTTGATAGGAATAACCTTTGTACCGAGAATTTTCTCCAACTCTTCTGCCAACATTCTAGCCGTAATATCTCCCGTGGCTCCCGCGACATAAGGAATGACGAGCTGGATGGGACGATCAGGGTATTTCTGGGCATGAGCCACAGGGGCTACCAGAGTACAAAGTCCCACTAAAAACATAACAATAAAAAGAACTAAATGTCTCACCTTCATGATCCTTTACCTCCCTTCTTATATTGTTAAAAGTTCGTCAGTGCTCCGATGGAGCCGTTCGTATCCATCCTGTTTCACCAGATAAGTCTCCCCCCAGAAAAAGCTATGCTTTTCATCTGGTGTAAATATCGTTGGATGAAGAATCACAGCAGTCCCTGGTTCGAGGACCATTTCGTTTTGGCGCGAAACCCGGGCCTCAATCAGATCCACACCACAGATGTGACCGATAGGAGGTTTCAGGAGGTAGCCACGATCTTTCACATGGGCCTCCATAGCCAGAACCAGATCTTTCACTTTTTTTTCTGCCTTAAGGGGTTCTAAGCCTTTCTCGATCGCATCTCGGCATATCTTATGTATTTTTTCGAGGTCCCTGTTTGGCTTTTCCACGTTAACCGTCCTAACCAGTTGTGTCCAATATCCCTCATAACGGGGTGTGATTTCCATCACGATACTGTCACCGAGTTCGATTTGCCGGGATGAAGGGGAGTAAGGAAGAGGTAATGAGTTGTCATCACCGAAAGAGAATTTACCAGAACCGATCAAGGTGAAATGATCCTCTGCTCCTCGGGCACGGGCAGCATGTTCAATTTCGGCAGCAATCTCAAATTCACTCACTCCTGGACGAATCATTTTTAAGGCCCCTTCAAAACCACCATCTCCCAACTCAGCACCCTTTCTGTAAATATCCGCTTCTTCCTCACTACGATGGAAGCGAATATTCATCATACGATCATGCGTTTCCACCCACTCCACATGAGGAAACTCTTGTCTCAGGTAGGTGTGCCAAGCTGCAGGAAGCATCTCTAGATTGACGCCGATCCTCCCTGTGGAAATCCCACGTTCCTTCAAAAGTTTAGCAGCATCTACTACGAGATTGTCACTTAGGCGGCAATCTCTGATAAATGATCTTCGGACTGCGGCCTGTCTTTGTATCTCACTTCCTGCAAATAATACTGGCTCAGAATTGCGAAAGATCAATACCATTTGTCGGTAAAAAATTATACGATTATTGGTATAATATCGTAAATCTCCAGAAAATCCAGGAGCAACGTTTGTATCGCCGATTAGAAGAAGTGCCCCAAGATGATCAGTCTCGATTATCTGTTGTATGGCTCTGTGTCTCGCATCCTTTTCAGCTATTGTAAATGCCATCTCTTTTCTCTTCCTTTCGTTTGTTTAGTTAGTAGTTTATCAGATTTTTTTATCATATTAAATCTTTTAAATTTATATTTGGTTGCCACTACCTGAGTCAAGTTGATTCCTCAAATCGAAAAAATCTCCTGAGGCATTTTATGCAGACACCCGCTGACACCCGATTCTGTGACAAGGTAGTTGTCACAGACCCATACCCAGACTCTGTCGGAACCGATGATCGGATGGACAGTGATGTTCATTCCAGCCCTAAGTTTCATGGGTTCATCATCGCGAATGGCTGGCCGCTCAACCAAATCATATCCCTGGCCATGGGCGTAAAGCCGCGTTTCGGGAAGCTGACCCTTTTTCATCAGGAATTCGTTGTTGGCGCGCCAGATCTCCGCAGGATCTGCCCCTGGTTTCAAAAGTTTCAAAGTGACCTTTTGTGTTTCCTTGCACAGCTCAAAGGCTTCCTGCAACTCCGATGGGACCTTCCCAAGGAAGAATATCCTTCCCATTTCCGCATACATCCCTCCTGGACCATTGACTTCAATCATCAGTGTGAACTGGTCTCCCTCCCTAACCATACGATTCTGGAAATGTCGCTTCTGCATGGGAACTGGCCTTCCAAATGGACCAGAAGATCCTATGACCAACTGTTCTTCGCTTCCTAAATCAGTTACCTTATGGATAATGTCAGCTATGATTTCGAAGTCCCTTCTTCCAGGGCGAATCGCCTTCTTTGCATATTCCATCGCTTCATCCTGGAGTGCGGTTGTCTTTTTAATCAGGGCTATTTCTTCGTCACTCTTGATTGCTTTAATCTGGTCGACAAGATCTGTTGCCTCCACAAAAGTCGACCGTGGAAGACTCTTTTTCAAGTGTTCATAAAATGCTGCCGACATCGTCCCTTTTCCCACAAGGCCAATCTTTCCTTTTTTCTTGACCTTTAAGGTTTCCACCGCGGGTTCTGCATCATAGGTGTTGCTATACATTAAACTCCGGAAATAGGGTGCCGTGAGTCTCTTTTTGACCCCCCTCATTGTCCACACTGGAGGGCCCAAATCTCCAGGCGGTTTACCGCCACAGGTAATCGTAGTCATCTCATCATCGATAGGGAAAATCACTGTCATGGGATAACCATTTCGTGCTGGAATGTCAGTAAACCACTTAACATATCCACCTAACCACTCATTATCATTTTGCATCACAAGAAAATCGATGCCTTCTTCCTTCATCTTCTTCCGTACTTCTCTCCAACGTCTTTCTAATTCGTTATTGGATATCGATACTGTAAGTATTTGTTTTTGATCTTCCATCTTTTCTGTTTCTCCTTTCATTAACATTTCAATACCCCCCTCTTTAAGTTTTGTTTAATCATAATTGAAATTGAAAGTAAAGATTATCTTTCCTCAAAGTTTTTAATCCCTCAATCTAAAATTACTTCTCTGATTGATTCAAGAATTTTTGAGTCTCTTCTAAGGTAGGGATTCCTTTTCTCCCACCGAGATCACGGCATTTGAGTGCTGCCACGGCATTGGCAAACCTCAAAATTTCTACCACCTCCCAATTCTGAAGGAGGCCATAAATAAATCCCGCATGAAAGACGTCACCTGCACCGGTCGTATCGACGACATTCACTTCAAATCCTCTCACATAAAGGAATTCACCCTTCACCAAAGCAACGGTCCCTTCATGGCCCAATGTGGCGCAGAGAAATCCAGGGATCTGTCTTTGAATTTCGATGAGGGCCTTTTCTCGATCTGAAATTCCAGTGAAGAGAACAGGAAACCTTGAAGAGGTGATGACGAAGTCGATCTCTCTAATCAACTCAGAAGTGAGAGGTTCGACTTTATCAAGATCGAGGACCGTGGGGATTCCCTCTTCCTTTGCCCACTTCGCACACTGGATGGCCGCTCGATGATCATGTCCGTCCAAGTGAAGGAGTCTTCCAGAACAGATCTCCTTTTTCCGAAGTTCCCCTTCACTGTACATCAAACGCTCATCCCGATCCCAGAGGATCGTTCGTTCTCCTGAGACACGATCTACGATAATGATGGCAAACTGGTTTGAAGCATTGGGTTCGATGGTCACCGAGGAAACCTCCACTCCTTCTTGGTGGATGGAATGGAGAGAGAAATGGCCCAGTTCGTCTCCCCCGACTTTTCCAATATATTTCGTTTTGACCCCCCATCGGCTCAAGGCCACCATGGCTGTGGCCACCTGGCCTCCTCCTTGTTTGGAAAATTGGAGGATTTTCATTTTCGAATTCAGGGT
>Ga0315274_10002888_pt1 | contig 25585 bp, 2 predicted proteins | sample YL17G02_20_MG_FD_203700 | JGI IMG/M metagenome (GOLD analysis project Ga0315274, IMG submission 203700) | Sediment microbial communities from Yellowstone Lake, YNP, Wyoming, USA - YL17G02_20 | ecosystem: Environmental > Aquatic > Freshwater > Lake > Sediment | place: USA: Wyoming | collected...
AGCGGATCGGGGTCCACGGCGTCGGGCAAACCGTCGCCATCGGTGTCGGGGTTCAGCGGATCGGTGCCAAGAATCACTTCCGCACCGTCGAGCAAACCGTCTTGGTCGGTGTCCGGACTTTGCGGATCGGTTCCGCGCTGGAACTCCTCAAGGTTGGTGAGACCGTCGCCGTCTGCGTCTGGCGCGGCGTCGTTGACTTCCGGATTCAGGCCATGTGCCGCTTCGTAGAGGTCCGGCATGCCATCACCATCGGTGTCAGCCGTCGGATCCACCGCCACGTTTTGCACTTGAATGCCCTCACCGGAAGTCAGGTACCCGTCGGTCAACACGTAGCCCATGAGGTCGCTTGCCGCCACTCCGCGTGGCGGGACATAGATCACCTGCAGCGACGCATTGGACACCAGTGTGGGCGCATTGGTGATCGGCGCGCCACGCGTCACGCCATCGGCCGTCTGGTAGAGCCGTCCGTGGAGCGGCACGGTGGTAACCACAGCCTGGAGAGAAGGCCCATCGACATCGGTCCCGGCCAAAGTCAGCGTGACCTGGGCCACCCCGCCGGTGAGGGTATGCACGGTGACGTCGTCGAGGCCGGGCACCCAAGCCGGCGCGGCCGAACTGGTACCCCCGCCCAGCGAACCCGTGATGCCATTGGTCGTGGCGTCCGCTGCGCTCAGGCCACCGCCTTCGTTGAAGCGCCAGTAGCCGACGAGGCCGGATTCCGAGCCGGTCAAGTGGGTCGACATTCCTGCCAGGATCTCGGCGGACGACCGCGCCACGCCCCAGACCCGCACTTCATCCAATTCGCCGTTGTACCAACCGGCATAACCACGGCCCAGATAAAGCGGGTTGTTGCCGGCCGTCGCCGCCGGGTAGAGCGCATCCGCTTGGTTCACCATTTCGCCGTCGAAGTACCAACAGAGCTTCATCGCCGTCAGGTCGCGAACCAGCGCCACGTGAGTCCAGATGCTCGCCGACAGAGCGCGCACGGAGTTGAAGGCCTGGTACGAGCCGTCATCCTGACCACTGCTCCCGTAGAAGTAGTTCACCGTGCCATTTTGATCGAGGGTCATCGTGCCCTCGCCGCCATAGGCCTTGGCAAACGGGTTCTGACGGTTATTGAAGTTGAACGGCCGGATCCAGAACTCGATGGTTTGGTTGCCGGTGATCTGCAGGGCCGGCGAATTGCTCAAAGTCACATAATCGTCAGCCCCATCGAAACGGAGCGCGAAGCTGTTCGTCACCGCACCAGCGATCGGACGCTGATTCGGCGCCAATGGATGCGGGTCAGCTCCATCCAGGATGCCGTCGCCGTCGGTGTCCGGATTCATCGGATCGGTCCCGAGTGCTGTTTCATCCGCGTTCGAAACGCCATCACCGTCGATGTCCGGGTCATCGCGGTCGGGCACGCCATCGCGGTCGAGGTCGGGAAGGACGAGGACCGCGACGTGCTGGGTGGCCATCAAACCGTCGGTGTCGATGGCGAGGACCTCCACGCCGGTGGTCCGCGCCAGGTCGGTTCGAAGCTGTAACGCGCCGGTTAGGGCGGCCACGCCGTTGGAGAGGGTATAGATTTGCGTTCCGCTTTCCGCCCAGGATAACGTGGACCAGGTCGCGAAGTCACTCGCTGTTAACAAACGGCGCGCGAAGCCAGGCCCGGACCAGAAAGCGGACAAATAGGCCTGCCCGGCATTCTCAAAGAAGCGGATTTCGAAGGGATGAAGGCCGGCGCTCAGCGTGACGGTAGCCGAGAGTTCGCTGTAGGCGTGGACCCCGTCATTGTTGATGACCAACTGGCCGTCGAGCGAAAGCGTCGCTCCGTCATCGCTGCCCAGGGTGAACGTGTAATCGCCGTTGGTCAGCACGAGGAGGCGGCCGCGGAACCGCGCCGCAAAGTAGTCCACGGGGCCACCAGGCCACCAGGGACCGGAGCTGTCGCTGTAACTCAGCGTGGTGAAATTGGTGACCACCGTGGGTGTCGCCTCGAAGTTGACTTGCGCGAGCGAGGAGAGACCCGTGCCGATCGCGTAGAACTCGGCGACCGCATAGCCGGTGCCCTCCGAGGCGAGCAAAGGATGCACCTCCAACCGGTAGAGGTTCGCGTCGGCGTCGCGGGCGGTGATGGGGAGCGCGCGGAAGGCGCCGGCGGGAATCTCGATGACGCCCGGGTCGTCCACCGTGGGCGGACGTCCCTCGTTCTGGATCGGGTTGATTCGGACGGTGTAGCTGGCCGCGGGGGAGTCGAGCTCCCCGTCATTCGCTTTGAAGGTGAACGCGTCGTCGCCCACGAATCCCGTGTCCGCCACGTAGATCGCCTGGCCCGCTGGAGATGTGACCGGGGTCGGAACGTTGGTGATGGCGACGACCGGGGTTGCGCCATCGGAAGTCTGGAACAGTCGTCCATGACCCGGCAGCGTGACGAGGATGAACGTGACGGGCATTCCCTCGGGGTCGGTGGCGCGGAAGGTCAGCGCGGCCTGCGGTCGATTGGTTATCGTGATCAGGCTGAGCGGATCGACCACCGGCGGCCAGTTCGCCACCAGCGGGCTGGGATCCAGACCGTCGGGTGTGCCATCCCCGTCCGTGTCAGGGTTCCGGGGATCGGTCCCCAACTCGAACTCGCGTCGGTTGGTGAGTCCATCGGCATCCGCGTCGGCGTCCCCGTCGGCCACGAACGGATTGAAGCCGTAGTCCACCTCGTAACCGTTGGGCATGCCGTCACCGTCATCGTCAGCCGTGCGCGGTCGGACAGTGAGGTTGACCTCGGGCAGGCGGTAGGCGGGATCAACCCCATGGCGTGCGGTGATCTGGAGCTGGGCGGTGGTCGCGTCGCCCGGCAGCGGCAAAGTGGCGATGGCGTTGGTGGCGTTGGCTGCGACGGCGACTTCGCTCGGCGTGCCGGTGTTGAGTTGGAAGGTGAAGGCGGCCGCCCCCAAGCCCGCTTCGAAGGTGACCTGAGCCTGGAGACTCTGGCCGGGCACAACCGGGGCTGCGTTCGAGGGGCTGACACTCAAGAAGCGCGCGGTGGTGAAGCGGAGCGGCAACCCGTCGGGGGCAAGCGGTTCTCCGGTCAGCCCGACGAGCGCGTTGCTGGAGGCGTCGGTCAGGAGCGGCAGCAGCACGTTGGTGTAAGTCACACCAGGTGACAACGGCAAGGTCGCCGGTTGCACGCGGAGGATCTTCGGATCGGCTGTGGCCACTACGGTGTAAGGCGTGGTGATCCCGGCATTGTTGGTGAAGCGGACACTGTTCGTGCTGATGCGGTTCGTGTCGAGCGGCTCACTGAATTGCAGGGTCACCGCGCTCAACCAGAGCGATTGGCGTACGGCGCCGTTGGTCGGATCGACCGAGAGGAGCTGCGGCGGTTGCAGATCCGGCAATCGGAACGTCCGGCTGGCCGCCCCCGAGTTGTCGGCGGCGTCGGTGGCGCGGACGGTGGCGGTCAGGGACGCGCCGTTGGTAGGCGCGGCGCTCAACGAAACCACGAAAGTATTCGTCACGGCGACGTTGGGGCTCGTGACGACGTTCATGGATTGTGTCGCCGTGAGTGCGCCGCTGAGCACGAGTTCCAGCCGATGGTTGGTGCTGTTGTCCGACGACGCGACCACGAGATTCAACGGAGCGCCAAGGTTCAGCATCGCGTTGTCGCCCGGGCTCAAGATCGCAAGCGTGGGCGCTGTGGCATCGCTGACCTCAAAGCTCACCGTAGCTTGAGTTGACTTCAGCCCCAGGAAGTCCATGGCCTGGGCGCGGAATTGTTGGGTCGCGCCCACGACTGCGTTGGCGGGCATGGTGAAGACCAGGGTGCGCTGGGCGCCGCTGGTGTAGTTGGTGACAAATGGCAGCACGCCGGTTCCCAGAATCGTGACGTTCGTGACCTGGACATCATCCGTCGCACTTGCCAGCAAAGTGAAGACTCGCCCGCTCCCCACCGGCCCCGTCGCTGGATTGCCGCGCGTCAGCGAAACGGTGGGCGGTTGGTTCGAAATCACGTTGATGACCAACTCAGCCAGCGGGCCGTCGTTGTTGTAGCGGTCCGTGGCGATCGCCCGGATCGTCGTGCTCCCGGTCATCGGCAGCGTGATGGCGGTGCGGAACGGCGTGTTCGTCGAAACGCCGGCGGCCAGGAAGTCCTGGGTGAACCGGACCACCGCGCCGGGCTCGCTCACTGCCAATTGCGCTTCGACGGACACGGCTGAACCGACGATGGGCGGTGTGCCGGCGGCGATCTGCAGTGTGGCGATCGTGGGCCCGATCGTATCCAGGGTTGCGAACGAGGCGACGAACGGCTGATTCCTTGCTGGGTTACCCGCGAGGTCAAACACGTTGCTCACCGCGACTGTATAGATCACGTTCGGCTCGAGCAGCGTCGTCGGCGTGAAGTTCAACACCAGCCCGTTCAAGCCGGCACTGGCACTGCCCGCGACGGGGCCGGCCGGGCCAGTCACGGTGAACACGAAGCCCGTGGATCGTACCGGCTCGTTAAACGAGAGGCGCGGTACGGCGCGTGGATCAATCTGGACGGCATTGTTGCTCGGGAAAACCGACACCAGCACCGGCGGGTCGTTGTCGGCCGTCGTAAACCGCGATACAAAAGGCAGAGCCAGCGGACGGCCGACCAGGTCGGTCGGGCCGTGGGCGACGATGGCGCCCAACGGATCGCGCCGATCTTCATCGATGACAATGACCTCGTAAACCTGCTGGCTCCGCAACGGCGCCAGCGGCGTGAGCCGCACCCAGCGCGGGATGTGATTGGTCGGGTCAGGCAGCAACTGGAGCGATGCCGGCACCGTGTTGGTTAGCTGACGCAGATACATGCCGTTTGTGTCCAGGCTCGATGCGGCGATGGCTTCGCTGAAGAACAAGTCAACCGCGGTGGTAATGGGGACTCCGACCGCGGTCGGCGGCGGGGTGACCGACGCCACGTACGGGACGTCTTCGTCGAACCGGACGGCGCCCATGTCATTTGTTTGGCCATTGGCCTGCAGTGTGCCGTTGGTGCGGGCGATGCCGCCGAAGTCGGGCGCCAACGCCTCCAACTCAAACGAGCCCACCGGGACGCTGCCGAACGCGAACCGCCCGTCCGCATCCGATCGCACAAACGAACGACCGGGCAGGACGCTCTGGGATTGGAACAGGACTACGACGTCGATGTCGGGAACGGAGGTCAAGCCGTCGGCGCGCACCAGACGGCCCTGGATCGCCCCGCACGCCCCCAGGGTGAGGTCGACATTGTCGGTTTGACCATCGACCGCGATCGTGCCGTTGGTGCTGGCGCCGAGGGCCAGAGCGGTCGCATTCAGGGCATAAGGTCCCAGCGCGACGTTGGTGAAGACGTAGCGCCCTGCACCATCACAATACGTGTTGAGGCGTTCCCCGAGGAAGAGCGGCGATCTTAGAGCCAGGGTCACCTGCGCCGTCGGGGCCGGGGTGACGCCATCGCTCTGGAACACGCGCCCGGCTACCATGCCCACCCCCGGCAACTGGACCGTCACATCCGGGGCGCTTCCGGCCGCGGTCAGCCGGAACCCCGCTTCTGCGCTGCTTCGCGTCTCACCCGGCAACAGCGAACTGGCGCGAACTGAATAGCCGCCCAGCGAGAGGTGAACGAAGTGGGCCTGCCCTTGTTCGTCGGCATTCACCGTCAACGACCGTGGTCCCCGCAACTGGATGGCGGTATTCGTGGCCGGCGTGATGCCGTCCGGGCGCATAACCGTGAGGGTGAACCTAGCCAATGGCTCCAGCAGGATGTCCGCCTCGTAAGTCGGGACATTCTCTGGCAGCACCCCGGAGCGGCTTCCCCCCAACTGCGTGGCCTCGTCGCGCGCCTCGAGTACGAAGGCCCCTGCCGGCACACCCGGGAAACTGAACCGGCCGTCGGCGCCACTCGTCACGGAGCGACTCGGCGTGATCCCATCCTGAAGCCTAAGGGTCACCGTGGCCCCGGCGACGAATCCGTTGCGATAGCTGTTGATGATGGCGCCTTCGAGCGTGCCCCGGGCCTGTTCCACCAACTGCACGGTGCGCACCTCGCCGTTGTAGTTCAGCGTGACCGTGAGCACGGCGCCGACGCCCGTGACCGGGTTGTGGCTGGCCAGTCGGTAGGTGCCGAGCGGTATCCCCGTCAGCTCAAAATTCCCCGAGGCATCGGTGGTCGTATAGCCGATCTGCCCGACCGCGACCTGGGCGAACGCGACGGGCGTCGTCAGATCGCGCTCAACAAAGATCCCGCGCAAGGTGGCGGTGGGCTGCAAGATCACCGTCACTGTGGCCGTTGCCCCGCGAACCACCAGGGTTCCGGCGCGGCCATAGATCGTTGTCGGCCCGCTGATCTGGGAAGCTTCGACGCCATAGCTGCCTTCGAACAGGTTGCTCAGCTCGAGGGTGCCATCCGGCAAGGTGGTGCCGTCGTAGCGGTCATGCGGGTAACTGCCTTGAGCGATCCGAACGGTGGCATTGGTGGCGGGCCGGCCGTCGACCCATCGGACGGTGACGACCAAGTCCCCTTTGCCCAGCAGCCGGACGTCGCACACGTTGGTGATGCCGGCTTGCAGGCGCACACCCGACACGCCCCGCAAACCCGTGGCCGGATCGTCCGCTTCGACGGTATAGCTCCCCGCCGGGAGGGCCATCTGGGTGTCATAAGAGCCGTCTTCGCGGGTCCGGATGATGTAGTCGTTGCCGAAGCTGATCTTGACGTTGACGTTGCTGCTCACCAGCGCGCCGTCCGGGTAGAATACGCGTCCGGTGAGCCGCCCGTTGACTTCCCGCACCGGCGGGAACTGCAGCACCACGTTCGTGACGTCGCGATCGATGCTGGTCGTTTGCCCGCTGGCGGTAATGACGACCGGATAGAACGGCGACGCTGCCTGCAGTCCCCAATCCCCCACGAACAGCGCATCCTTGAACTCGAACGTGCCGAGGGCGGGGTCACTGTTCATCTCGCCGCGAATTTGCATGCCCACACTGCCGTCTTCTCGTGGGCCAATCCCCGTCAAGCGCACCTTCGCGCCAATCGGGACCGCCTGCCCATTCATCACCATTCCCGACACGCTTCCCATCGGGAGGTACCGGATGTCGGCCGCGACCGTCTGGCCGTCGAACGTCAAGCGCGTGGTCGTGTAACCCCAGGTGTCCGGCTTGAAGGTGGCGCCGGTGATGAACGGATCGGTCAGTCCCAGGTAAATCTTGTAGGCTTCGGTGACTGCCGCGGCGATCTGTTCCTGGTTGCCGGTCCGGATCTGCGCCAGGAGACCGCTGACGTCGGTGGTCCTTGTGCCTGGGGCAGGCGCGCTCAACAAACGATCGCCCAGGGGCATCCCCTCGAACAGGAAGTTCCCTCCGGCATCGGCCTGGATCCAGTAGAAACCGCCGGTGACCGGCGCCGCGACGCGGACGTTCGGGACCGGTTGGCCCCAGGCGTCGAACACCCGGCCCATGATCCGCCCGAGCGGCTCGAACCGGATGACCACGAAATTGTCGGCGCCTGACAGGACGTTGATATGCGCGCTACCCACCCGCGGGAAATCCCAGCCGGCGGAGGGGTTGCGCTCGATTCCAGCGCTGATGTTCTGCTCGCCGGTAGGCACCCCGGTCAGCGTGAAGAATCCATTGGCGTCGGTCCGCACCAGGGTTTCGCCCCCGGCTACAATCGCGTTCGCCACCGGCCCGCCCGTGCTGGTCTCCACGCGGCCCTGGACCGTGGCGCGCCCGTTCAAAGCCACGGTGAGGAACGTGTCGGACCCGGGAAGGGCGGAGACGTCAAAGCGAAGTCCACGCCGCTTGCCGTCCACCGAAACCGCCATCACGTCCCAGAGGCCGACGGGGATGTTCCGCGCCTGCCAGAACCCGCCCGAGTCGCACTCGACGCTGGCGACGAGGTCGAGCAGTGCAGCGGCCTCCGCGTCGTAGTGCCCGACGAAGACCCGCGCGCGGCTGTGTGGCGTCAGATTGTCCGGCTCGAGCACTTGTCCCCGCAGAGCGGCTACCACCACCGGGTTTTCACTGAGAACCACCTGGATTCCCAGAGACTGGCCGAGGCGCTCGAGCACGCCACCAACGTTCCGGTATTGGGCCAGCGAATTGGTTGCGCAAAGGGTGAAGATTCCCAAGGGCACTCCCTGGAAAGCGAAGTGGCCGTTCGCATCGGCAAACACGCCCCGCCCCAACTCGCGCGAATCCGGATCGGGAAAGAGATTCACCGCGGCGCCCGGAGCTGGAGTCACGCCGTCCGGGGCATAGACGTTTCCGAAGACGCTACCCCGGCCGCGGAAGCGCAAAGCGACGACCGTTTCCGTGCCTTCGCGCGCGGAACCCAGGGCAACCACGTCGCGCATGACCGCGCGGTCTATCCCCTCGGCGGTGGCGATGGCCTCGGTCATCGTTTCCGCGCCGAAGGCCTCGAGGAGCGAGCGGGTGTCCGGCGCCGCGCTCAGCAACGCTGCCAGCCGCTCGCGTGCAAACCCATCGCCGATGGCGGACTCCATGAGCACCTGAATCGCGTCTGGCGGCAACCGACTCGTGTCCGTGGCCGCCACCGTGTACGGGACGTCGGACATGACGAAATCGATTTCAAAGTATCCGTTTTCGTCGGTGAACACCTGCGTGGGCCGCATGATCCATGGCTTGCATTCCCCAGTCCGCTGCACCTCGTTCTCGTCGGACATCGTGAGCGTCACGGGCACACCGACGGCCGGCCCACCGTCAGCACGGACGACCCGTCCTTTCAACGCGGTGCCGGTGCGCACGTCCGACCACACGGCATGGGTGGAGGCCAGTAGCGCGTGGCCGCGGGGGTCGGTCACGCCACTGACGACCAGGATCCGCGGACGAATGGCACTGATCGGCTGCCGCAGGTTGAGCAGGGCCACCCGCCCGCCGGGTTGGATCTGAACCGAGCCGGCGAACCCGCCGTTATCGAGTTGATAGGCCGAAGGAAGATCGATGTTCGTCTGGGCCATTGGCTTCGAGAACAACACGGCGACGACCGTGCCGTAGTTGTCACCATAGCCCATGCAAGGATACGGTGGCCGTCCGCTCTTTACCCACAGATCTTGCACGACGCTGATCACGGCGGGCGGCGCCTCAGCGACCGTCGTGATCGTGGCGGGCATCTGGAGGTCAGCGGTGCCGTTTCCGTCAAGGTCCGCCTGAAGCTGGCCGGCGGGATCCGCAAAGGCGAACCAGTAAGTGGCGTTCGTGCTCGGGTTGGTTAACGACCAAGTCAATTCTCGGGCAGTCCCGTTGGTTTCGACGACGAGCACGACGAGCTTGGCCTGGGCGATTTCATTGGTGAACCGCCACGAGACCGCCGCATCGTTCGCCGGGCGACTGACCAACTGCACTCCGTTTGTCCCGAGGTAACCGGCGGCCTGAGGAACCTGGCTGGCACCCATGGTGACTCGTCGCCCCTCACTCCCGAACCCGGCTTCCAGTGTGCCGGCACTCGCGGCGACCCACTGCCACGGCTCACCGCGGCCGGCCAGGTCCACCGCAACGGCTTCGAGTCGGCTGGCCGCGTCACGTGCGTCCAGCGCTTCCAGCGTGGTCAGCAAAGCCGTGCGCCATTCGCGGCCGGCGTCGGTCTCCCGGATGAGTTGGTCAAAGCCTGCGTTGTTGGTGCGGGCGCCCTGCCAGTCGAGGAGCAGATCCATCAAGACACGGTTGCGGTCGTCGCCATAGCGAATCCGCTGACCGGCCTCGGCCAGTTCGACGACGCGTTGGGTGATGATTGACTTCGACACGCGCAGCACACCCGCAGGCAGGACGGCGGCGGTCGACGCCCCCAGGGCTTGTCCCAGAACCCGGTTGGCCCCGGTAAGCACCTCGGCCGGGAGCTCGTTCACGTAATCAGGCATCGCCAGGCTGTCGGGCGACAACGCGACCCCGCGCTCGTCGATCCCCATGCTCAACCGGAACCGCCCCTGCATGCTGTCATCGCCCATCGTCAGGTTCGAGAAGCTGATATAGCCGGTGCGCTGCGCGCGAACGCGGTAGGTGGCGGTGCCGCTTTGTCCGGGCAGGATGGTCCCAAGCTGGACGGTCTCGGCGCTCTCGAGGACTCCGCCGCTGAGGCTGGCCGACGCGAGGCTCACACTCACGAAATTGGCGGGCGTGGCCCCCGTATTAAGAATCGTCACGTTGGCTACGTACGGTTCGCCCGACCGCACCGTTCGCGGATGTGTGAACGTGAGCGAGAACTTCGGATTCCGCACCAGGACGGACCCAGCGGCCTTGCCCTGGATCTTCACGACCCCGGCCGCGAGTCCCTCGAGGTCAGCGGTCAAAGCCAGGTCCATCAGATGCAGACCTTCCTGCAGCCCTTCCACGAAGAACTCCGCCTGGCCGACCTCACCCGGGTAGAGGCGGCCAATGTCATCCGAGGTGCCGATCTGGCCATCGGGACCGGGACGCACGAGGGTCTGGATGGGTTGAATGATCTTATCGGCCCCCAGGCGGGCGAACCGCAAGGGATCGTCGCCGGGATGGTCATAGTCCGGGGCAGGAACGCGGTCCGACCCCGTTGGCAGCTTGAGCTCGGCCTGGACGTTGACGACGCTCAAGGCGGAGTTCGCGGGTGCGGCGTTTTCGGTGAAGATCTGCACGCTGAAGAATTGGTTGAGGTAGCCAATGTTGCCAGGGATCACCATCAAGGCGGGAATGTCGGGAATGCTTAGCGCCAATTCCTCATCTCCAGCCTCGACGGCCTGGAAGTTGATGCCGGTGATCTGGAGATTGAGCCGGGAGGCCTCGAGCGCAGGCGGAAGCGCCACCGCTGAGGAGAGTTGCTCGTTGAGCAACTGCGCCTCGGCCAGCCGAAGCTCGCGCTCGGCCCGCGGGATGATCTCCGTTGCGGTCCTGAACGTGGGTGCCACCACCGGGAATCGGACGGGGATCGTGTTGCCATCGAGCACGAAACCGACCTCGAACTCGACCACGCGGAAGTTGCTTTCGTCGATGGCGATCCCCTTCTCTTTGATCTCCTCCGAAGTCAGCGGGCGCGACACGACTCGCGATACCAGGACCTCATCGAACACCCGGACTGGCACACTCGAAGGGGTGCCTTCCATCCGGACGGCGCCCGTAACGGCATCGACCAACCGAATGTTATCGAGGTGATAATCGCCAACGAGCGGGAGCGGCGGCAGCATCAGAGGCGCATTCGGTGGGGCCACCAGCCGCCGCGCCTCGAACGAAGGGCCGCGGAGGACGGCCTCGACATACGCGCCTTCGGCCAGACTCGTGGTCGCCGCATTGGTGGCGCCCTGTCCGGTGACGACGTCCACCTGCACCGAGCCAGCAACACCCTTGGGCACGGACAAGGCTGCGGGGGAGACGCGCAGCAGCGTGCCGGTGATGCGGTACTCGAGGGTGGCCAGAGGTGTTTGGGCTACTGCTGCCAGGACGGTGAGCACCCAGGCCAGGAACACGCCGGTCGCAGACGCCCGGAGCAGGCTCTTGCCGCGCCGGAGCGGAAGTGCAGTCGGATGGCAGTAGGCGTTCATCTAGGGCGGTGTTCCGAAGTAGCGCCGGGGATCGAACCGGTAATGCCACCATTGGTCCCAATCTCTGATTCCCTGAGCTGCCCGCGGCCAGCCGACTGGATTCTGGCCGGCTCCGAACTGACGGTTCGACAAAACTTTTCCGTACTCGTCGATCTTGTCGTTGGTCCACCAGCGGGGCGTGTCGCGAACGAGCACGTTGCCACTGCCGTCGGCGCGAATCGTCACGGCGTCGCCGGGGTGCCCTACCCTCGAGATGTAATCGTTGTTGATGAAGTCGTTGCCGACTTGCTTTCCGTGAAGGCGTGCCATGTCCAGATGCGTGCCGTGTTGGAACGGCGGGCTGGGCGGACGGCAGATCCCCCCATCGATCCGTGGCGAGGCCTTGCCCGCGGCGATCCATTTTCGTTCGTAAATCTCGTTGGCCCGCTTGTAGAACCGCTCGCTTTCGATCGGGCTCGCGTTTCGGCCATTGATCTCGACATGGAGCAGGTCAAGATCCGACGTATAATCCTGCCCCCCAGACCGAACCTTGGCATCCGGCCCGGTCCGGTCCTTGATGTGCATGGGTTTCTGCTGCATGCCCAAAGAAACGTTCCGTTGGCGGGCGCTGGCCTTCTTGCCCAGGCTGCGAATGGTCACCGCGCTCACGCCGGTATCCTGCATGGCTTCGATGACCGAATCGGCCTCGATTGCGGTGAACCCCCGCTGCCGGAACATTTTTCGGACTTGGTACGCTGACGTTGGACTCTGCCGGGCCTTGTTAAAGAAGCCACTGACGCGCTGGGCCGCGCCGGCCGCCCCGTTGACTCCCAGAGACGCCACCGAGGACATCGTGCCGAAGGCCATGGCAGCGATTTCCACGTCGCCCTTGATCAATTCCGTTCCCCGGGCGATATCGAGCAATCCCAGCGTCCCGGGGTTTTGGGTTTGGAGCAACTCGACGCCTTCGGCAGCGGCCGTACCGAGCTGCAACACGCGCCCGGCGAAACACAACGCCGCACCGGTGAGCGCCCCGCCGACGCCGTCTTCCTTGTAGGAGGCCTGGTTGCCGATCAGGGCAAGTTGGGCGCCGGCCTCGTGGAGGGCGGGCAGCGTGCCGGTTGGGTCGCGGAAGTTGATGGGGTTGTTGGCAAAAGCAGCGTAATGGTTCACACCCGCGAGGTAACCTTCGGGATCGCGCTGGAGGAAGAGGCCGACGCTCGGCTGATAGAAGCGCGCGCGGCAGTAGAGCAGGCCCGTCTCGTAGTCAAACACCTGGCCATGAAAGAGGAACGGCGAGCCGACGCTGCTCCGCGCGACCTCGACCGGCGCGGTCGTCCCGGGTGCGGGACCCGAAAAAAGCACCGAACCGCTCGGCACATTGACGCTGAGCGTGAGCGTCTGCGGCGAATTCACATTGTTCCACTCATCCTGAGTCTTCGCCCCGACGACGGTGAGTTCGACGATGCCAGTCAGGTTGGCGTCTGGCCGGAAGCGGAAGGTGGAGGCGAACGGCACGCCCGGAAGGCTCTCCAAATAAGTGACTGTCCCCGTGACCAACGCGCCGCCCATCCGGACCTCGAAGAGAGCCGCCGGCGCCACCAACTGCCCGAACAAGTTCGTGCCTGGAACGACGCCCTCAAACGCGGGCAACACCGACTCGCTAAAGGTGATGAGCAAGTCGTTCGTTGAAAGCACCACCTGCGCCACGGTCGGGGACGCTTCATCCCGCAATTGCAGAGTCGGCTCGCCCCACGCATCGTAAATGACGCGCTCGACCACCCGGCCGCCGGCATCCGCCACGGCCAGGACTGATCGGACGGCGTCCGAGAGGAAGTAGTAGCGTTCGAGGGACGCGGTGCTGTTCGTCCGGAGCTCCCCGGCAATCAGCTCATCACCATCGTCGCCATAGTAGTAGCGGGTCAACAGCGCGTTTCCGGCGGTGACGTCCCGTTCCTCGATCAAGTTCGCCCCGTCGTAGATGAAGGCCACGTCAGAGGGGCGACAGCGCGCGGGGTCTCCCGTAACCGTCCGCCGCATGCGGAGTCCGAGGGGATTGTATTCACTGCGCACCTGCACGCCGTCGTCTCGCGTGACCCTGACTAACTGGCCGAGGTCGTTGTACTCGAGATCGGCGCCGATCATGGTGGCCTGGCTGGCGTCTGGTAGGCGGACCGCCAGTTGAGCGCGCAACACATTGCCGATCTCGTCGCGTGGTCGGGCGATACCATCGATGGTTCCGATGTGCAGAAGGTTGTCGGGCGCGGCGTAGTTGGTGGCAAACCGCGGCGTGGACAGCCCGTCCGGGTTGAGGAGCGTGGCCGCAGCCAAGGCATCGATGGTCGTGTAGGCAAACTCGCGGGCGTAAAGACCGGGCACCCAGTCGACAGAAAGCACCGCCGCTGGCGCGAAGCGGTCGAGGGTCCTCCCGGACTCGCCCGTCGCGAATTTAGGGCGGACGCCCAGGTCCGCACGGGTCAGGCGGTAGCCCGGATCGTAGCGGAAGCAGTCGGCGCGACCCGCCCGGTGGAGGAACTGGCGGGCCAGTCGCGCCCCGTTTTTGTCGTAGGCGTAGCGCACGTCAATCAGCGTCTTGCCGTCGCTCGGGCGGACGTATCGCCGGGCGACCGTCCGTTTCAGCGCGTCGTATTCGACACGCAGCCTCACCCGCTGGGCTCCCAGAATCCTCTCCTCGAGGAGACTGTCGGTGGCGTAGGTTGTATTCTGCACAACCGGTTCGCCGGCGGTCGGGACCAGCGAAAGAAGCCGCCCGGTCAGGTCACGGCCATTGGCCACCTCGAGATTGTCGCCCGGGTAGATCGCTTTGGCGCGAAAGCCGCCGCTATCGGCGTCTTGGAGAACCGAGTAATGGAGGCCACCGGCGGTGTGTGTCCATTTGAATTCCTTGATGAACCCGAACTTGTCGTAGACGCGCTCGAGGGAGCCCGACGGGTCGCTGACGAAGACGAGCCGCCGCAAGCCGTCGTAACGAAAGGTCTCCTGGCGCGGTGATCCGATCCCGGAGACGGTGCGGGTTTTGGGCGTTCCGTCCGGATTGTAGGACAAGGCCATGCTCACGCCACGGGGGAACGCGATGGCCCGCGGCAGGTTCAAAGGATCAAAATCCGAGTAGCTGGTTTTGGCCGTGTTGGGGAGCTCAGATTCCGTGAGCCGGCCACTGGCGTCATGGGTGTTGTCCGTGCGGTTGTTGGCCGTGTCGCGAACGAACGAAAGTTGGCGGTTGGCATCGTAACCGTGCTCGATCACGACGCCGTTAGGGTCGGTGACCGCGGCCAACTCACCGAGTAGCGTATAGGAGTTTTGGTGGAGGTGATCTTCGCGGTCGGTAAACTGGAGGATCCGGCCGTCGAGACCACAGTGGAAGCGGGTCGCCTGACCGATCGAGTCCGTAATGGACTCGAGGTTGTCCCGGGCGTCGTAGGTGAAGGTTTCCATGAACACGCGCCCGTTCTCGGTGGAGGTCTTCGTGCACAGGTTGCCGTTCGGGAAGTAGCTCAGATCGACGGTCTTGGTAGGCAATTCCTCGAGGTAAACGCGGCCGGCCGTGTCGTAGAAGGTTGTGTGCTGTGCGTTCTTGCCGTCGGTGAACGAGATCGAGCGGGCGCCGGCGTTGTATTCGTACTTCACGGATACCGGCAGCCCGGTGCCGCGATACCGTATGACTGTCGTGTAGCGATTCAATTCGTCGACATCGTAGTCGCTCTCCAGGAGGACCTGGCCATTCTGGTCGGTGACCTTCTTCTTCCGGAGGTTGCCGTTGCCATCGGGGCTGAGGTCCACGTGCGTTCCCTGCGGCGTGACGATTTGAACCAGGCGATCGTGCCCGTCATAGATATACTCTTCCATGCCGGTGCCGATGGTCGTCGTCCGATGGTTTCCGTTCCGGTCATAGGTCCGCGTCTCGACGTAGCCGGCGGAGGCGACCTCGTATCGCACGACGCGCCCCAGATGATCGCAGGTCAATTCGTGTCGGTCGTTTCCGTTGAAGACGGCGGCGTGGACGCGGTTCGCTGCATCGGGTTCAAAAGTGGCGGTAAGATCTTGCGGCGCCCCATCAACCTCGACCCCCCTAACGACCTGGTTCATCAGAAAGCCCATCTGGTTATAGTGGCGGTCTTCAACCAACCGCTTATCGGTGTCCATGGCCGCGTCCACGACAATGCAGTTCCCGCTTTCGTCGTAAGCGTAAAGAGTATCGACTCCGGCCCGGGACGAACGGATCAATTGGTTCCGTTCATCGTAGACATAGCTGGTCATGACATTCTGCGGATCGATCGAAGCCGAAGGGAGTCCGCGTTGGCTGAACCGGCTCAGATAGAGGAACGTGGTGTTCAGCCCGCCGACCCCCTGAGAGCTCAGGAAGCCGGTGTTCGCGTTAAAAGCCCAGGCGCGAACTACACCGTCATACGCCGTGTGGCCGGTCATTTGGCCGAATTCGTTGACGGTGTAGCTTTCGGGCACTCCCCCCTTGGTGACCGACTGGGTGTCACGGTGGTCAGAGAACAGGGTGATCCGGGCAACGTGACCACTGTAATCCCGGTTCGCTCCGGAAGGCAGATTGTAAAAGCTGTCGAACTCCGTGCTGGCCTCGAGATCGGGGCCACCTCGCGGTCCGGCGACTTTGCGGATGCGGAGGATGTTGCCGCGCGAGCGCAAATGCGGGCTCGCGGAATCGTACGTGTATTCAGTGCGATTGCCCTCCGGATAGGTGATCGACTCGACGAGTCCGTCAGGAAAATACGTGGTGACGGTTTCTTCAGGGGCCGCACGCGCGCCGCTGAGCCGCACCTTTGTGGGGTGCCCGAGCTCGTCGAACGTATACTCGGTGGTCGAACCGTCGGGCGTGGTGACGGTGGCAATCTGGTTGCCAGCGCTCATGGCGTGGGCGGTGTTCGCGTACCCCAACGCGGCGGCGACCGGCGCTCCAGCCAGGCGAAGCTCTTGAACCGTGTCGCGGCCGCTGGCACCGTACTTGGTGACCGACACGAAGGGGGTGCCTGACGAACTGCCCGAAGTGACGGCGATCAAAGCGTTGCCGGTCCGGGCGGGGTCGCTGGTGCCACTATAGGCGTAATAAGTCTTCTGCCGGCCCGTGAACCCATGCGGAGACATGGCTGTGACCGCTGGCCCTGCGCGTTGTTCGAGCAGTCCCTCGTCGGTGTAATCGAACTGGATGTCGCGATCCGAGTAGTCCTTGAGCCGGCAGATCTTGCCGGCAATGAGGGGATTGTCAGTCGTCCGGTCAATCAAGGGCCGTTGCTCCGAATCGGTCAGGAGGCGCCAATATCCGACGTCGATTTCGCGGCGGAGTTCATCTTTGATCTGCACGAGCTCGCCGCGAGCGTTGTAGCTGAGTTCGAGCGAGTTCTTGTCATAGCGATCGTACACTTTGGTCAGCCGACCCGCGCTGTTGAACCAGTACTGACGGCCGTCCGGCTCGAGCCGGGCGAAGCGGCCGTCCCGGAATTTCACAAAGAAGTTGAACAGACCGGGCGGGGGCAGGTAGTAGCGGGCGGCTCTGTCCTTCCACTGCAACTGGTCAAACAGCGGGTCGCCTTCGATCTGCCCCGGAGGCGGATTGGCGCCGGAATATTGGTAAACCACGACGCGCCCGCCGCCGTTGTAGAATTGCAGGTCGCCGCTGAAGGCGATCTCGGAATCATTCGTGTCGTGGCCGATGACCAGCGGTTTTCGAAGGCCGACGGGAAACACCTGCTCGCGACATTCGATGACCCGCTGGTTGAAGTTGAAATCCCAACCGCGGCCGAATGGGCCTTCATAGAGGCCCTGCCCGGCGAAGGTCCGCCGGAACTCGAGCGGCAGCCGGCGCCCCGGTAAGACGAGGTCAGCCGTCTGGTTGATGAGTTCGCCGTTGTGCGCGCCCAGCATCCCGAGCGCGTCAGGGACATTGGCCCCGCTTGTGACCGGATGCGGATTGGGCCCTTGCAGGTAATCGGCGGGGAACGTGAAGGCCATGGCCATCGCGCCCGGGTCGATCAGCCGGGTTGAGGTATTTACCGTGCTGGCAAAACGGTTGAGCACTGTGTTGGTGGCCATGCCGGGATCCAGAGACGCGCGCAGGTAATCGCCACTCCACAGCACCTTCCGCGACAGTGCGGAATCGAGGTTGGCCAAATCGGACTTCGCCATCTCCTCGTAAACCAGGGCAATCGGCCGAGACAAATACACGTTGTAGTAAGCGCTCGCCGGATTGTCCGAAAGCCGATAAGCCCGACACGAACTCACTTCGGCATCGGCTGCTCCAGGGGTCTGCCCCATGGCGGACAGGGCGGCGGTTGACAAGGCGTGGGCAGGCGGAAACAAGAAGCCGCGTTTGCGCAGGGGCACGCCGGCCCAGCTCAGGCTCTCGAGCGCCAGGTCGATCGACGATCCGGCCGACCCCGGAGCCTTGACGAGGACATAGTAATGGCTCGTGGGACTGGGTGGGGCCAGAGCGGAGGCTACCACGTTGGTCACGCCGCGGAACCGGGCCGGCTGCAAATAGGAAGTGAACTCGAGACTGCGAAGTCTTTCCGCCAAGTCCGCGTCGCTCGGGTCGCTCGCGACCCACGCCTCCGGGTCAAAAGGTTGTTCCTGCGGAACGAGGACGAAATCGAGCGCCGGCGCGGTCTGGACGACCCGGTTCTTGCCACCTTGGCTGAACACGTAAAGCCCATCGGCGCCGCCGGCGTAGCTGTAACTGCCCGTTCCGGCCCCGGGAATCACGCCCACAATAGCGGGGTGCAGCCCCGAGCCGGGGAAGGTGTTCGTCTGCGCGAGCCTCGCCGGATCGAGCAGCAGGATGTCCTGCAACGTGGCCAGCATCAGCAGCCCGTCATCGCGACGAATGACGCTGTATGGAGGGCGTCCGTTCGCGGCCGGGACGCCGATCTCGGAGAGCACGCGCGGGGCCGTCCGGTCGGTGATATCCAGCACGACCACGCGATTCGAGTCGTTGTTGTCGGAGGCGCATGACACCAGCGCCAGGTCCAGCACCTGGAGTTGCCCGCCGATTTCGAGTGAGGTCGACAGCAGCGTCGCCAGGCGGGTGGGACGCACGTCGGGCAAGAGGTACGAGGCATTGGTGCGGTTGAGGTCGAGCGTGCCGCTGTAAAGCGTCCGATAGGCGGACGGGGCCAGTTCGCTGGTTTGGTGGCCCTGCGCGTCGAGGACGTACCCCCCTTCCACGACGACGCCCAAGAAAGCTCCTCCCTGGTCGATGGCGAAGTCGCGAATCAGTTGGTCTGTATCTCCCAGGGTGAAGGAGAAGGTTTTCCCCGCGAAATCCGGCGACGACCGGGCCGGGAGCGGAAGCACGTCACCAGGGTCCACATAATCGCCGTCCTGGTTGGCATCCACACCAGGGCGCCCGTACGTGGGCAGCGCGCGGAACTCCGCCCCGGTCAGGTTGAGGCCATAGATAAAGCTCTGCAGATTGACGATACCGATGGCCGGGATCTCACCGGTTTCCAGGTAGGCCAGGGTCGGCGCACTCCACTGGACCTTGGTCACCGCCGTGCTCGGCGATATGGAGATGATCGCCGAGGCCACGCGCTGCGGACGCGTCGGATTACTGATATCGATGATCCAGAGGTACTGTCCAAACGTTTCGAGGCCCAGTCGGCCGCCGACTACGGCGACCAGATCCTTCGTCTCGACACCGGCGCCGGGTCGCCGCTGGAACGAGTAGCTCGGGATCAGCGCCAGGCTGCGCGGGAAACCTGGCAACCCGAGCTCCGCATGCCGCCTGGGCGAGGTGGCATTCGTAAGAGCATACACCACCAACGCCCCGTCTGAGGGCCCGGCGCGCTCGAGGACATAAGCATAGATGCCCTTCATGACGGCCCCACCCCCCATCTCGATCCCGGGCAGGTTGCCGCCAGGCAGCGGCGCCGTGCGGAAGACCAGTTCGAAGCTGTCATCGCCGCGAGTGGTTGGGTCTTGATCCAGGGGGTTGTGGTTGAGGTCTTTAATGCCAGGCGTGGCGGTGATCGTGTAGAGGGTGTCCGGTGCCAGCGCCGGGTAGTAGAGAGTCAGTTGTTGCTGGTCGGCGCTCAACTGGGCGGCGGGCCAGGGCGTGGCGGGCGACACGGTGATCAGGAACGGATCCTGGAGCACGGCTTTGCTGATCGGCTCGTTGAACCGCAAAACTACAGGCTCCCCCGGCGCCAGCGCGCTGCCATGCCGCGGCGGAACGGTCGAGATCACCAGCGGCCCGGTTCGATCTTGCGGATCCGCGACCGGGATGGTGTCACCTCCCACCGGGTCAGCTCCCCCGAAAGTGACCGTATAGAGGCTCGAACGCTGGTTGCCTGCCAGATCAGTGGCGGTGGCCTTCAAAACCACGCGGGCGGGCCTCAGGCAAGTCACCGCGTAGAACCGACGCAGGCCAGTCGAGCCGATGGTCTCTTCCGACGTAAGACTGACGGTCACGTCGGGTACAACCACGGGAACGTCGGGTACCAACCGCGTCACCGAGTCCGCGCGCAAGTCGATCGTCGGGAGGCTGCTGTCATCGATCGATACCACGCGGACATCTGTCGTGCCGGCGGGCGCGGGAAAAAAGGGATTGTGCGTGATCGAGAGGTTAGGGGCGGCTCGATCTGATCCCGCGGAACTGGGTTCGATGGCGAAGATGAGGTCGACGGGCGACAGGATATTGCCGATGGCGAATCGCTCTTCGTAGGAGGGGAGCTGCGTGGTCTTCAGCGCGAACCGCCCGGGAAAGGCCGGATGGGAGGCGACCAGAGCCACGGCCGTGCCCTCGGCGGTGTAGGTGGCCGCGGGCAGCAACAGCGAGTAATACGCGTTCGCGCCCTGGGCGACGGCCACATACGCGCCGGTCTGAATGCGGCCTGGGCGCGCGCCGTGAACGCCGTCGGGGAACGCTCGGACTACCGCCCCGTTGAGATGCCGCGCATTGGCCAGGTTGGGCAGGCCGTTGGCATCGAATTCTGCGGCCAGCACCTTGCCCCCGATGGTCATGTGAAAGCCCACCGAGAAAGTAACCGGCGTCACGAGGATATCGCCGAAGACTTGAACCGAAGCGAACGGCAGCAGGCCGAGATAGGGCGGCGTGTGCGTTACCAGCTTCCCATCTTCGTACAACATCCGATCCACGATCTCGTAAACCATCACCCGATCCCCCTCGAGGTCGTCCTGGATTTCATGAGGGACCGTCAGGGCATATACGGCGTTGGTGGGATCTGTGCCCGGTGGGAGGCCGAGATCCTCGACCTTCACCGGGAAGCTGACTCGAGGCGGTTGGGCCAACGCATCCCCGGTCTGGCGGTATCTGAATCCCCCGAGCACCTTGCCCGCCTCCGGGGGCGCATTGCTGAGCAGCGTCAGCACTTCGGTTAGCGCAACCGAGGTCACGCGGACGACGCTCTTTTGCGAAATCGCGCCCGGTTCGACGGCAACTTGGACCGGCCCGTTCTCGCCTTCCACCTCGACGACCCCGCCGCCTCTGAACAAGCCAATACTGCCATCTCGATAAATCTGGCGGCTCACGGGAATCTCGTTGCGTGTTCCGTTCCGGTTCACGATGACGGCACTCAGGAAATCGTCGACGTCGGCCGGGATTGAGTTCGAGAAACTCCCATCCGGCCGCGATAGCACAGTCGTGGTGAATCCGCTGGTTTCATTCACCAGAACCACCGGCGATTCCGGCTCGGCGACACCGGCGCTGCCGGTCATCGCCGCCGAGCCATTCACCGGCTCATAGCTCGTGACCTGCCCCGCCGCACGCTCGAGTTGGTCGCGCTCCGTCGTGAAGGAGAATGCATTTGTGCCTTCCAACTTCATCCCCGTCAGATCCGAAATGTCGGGCGAGAGCTGGAGGGTGTGCGCGGTGTTGGCCACCAGCGGGCGCGTGGGCAGGAGCGTCACCAGCGTGTTCGCGAGGTTGAGGCTGAGACTGGCGGCGACCGGCTGACTGTTCGTGCCCAGGAGTTGCAGCCCATCACCGAGCAGCGTGGCCGGGTTTACCGGTTTGCTAAAGGTCACCACGACCGGGGCAACGCGGGAGACGGCGGTGGCCCCGGGCTCCGGGGCTACACTCACCACGCGCGGTCCCGCGGCAACGACTCCCACGTTCGCCGTGGCAACGGCCTGCGGATCCGGAACATTGACCTGCAGCGAGCCGCTGTTCCCCGTCCCCAGGTCAGTGACAGTCACGGCGACATTGCCCGTGGGCGCCACCAACCGGAACGCGCCATTGGTGCCGGAGAACGCAAGCCACGGTTGGGCGGCGATGCGCACGGGCAGTCCAGCCGTTCGCTGCCCCGAGGCATCGTTCGCGGTACCAGAGACGAGGCCGAGTGGGCCCGGAACCTGAAGCAAAAGGTACTGGCCGGACCCGTTCAACCCGAAGAGTCGTTCGCCTGTCTGGGGCTCGGCACTGAGTAATCTCGCGGCGGCATCGGTCGTCAGCCGCTCGACCGGTTGCAGTCCATATTGACCGTGGTCGTAGAGAACGCGCGCGAGCACGAAGTGCCCATTCGTCGGCAACGGCCCGAATTGGGCTGCCAACTTGCGATCCGGCGCCACGCCGGCCATGCTGAACTCGAACGCCTCGGCTACGGAAATGCCATTCGTGGCGAAGTCGACGAAGTTCGTCGGATCCAGTCGCCGCAATTGCGCGGCTTGTTTGCCGACAATATCGTTCGTGCCGGCGAGCACGCGGATTCCGTCGCCCGCCACGAGTCCGCCTGCGGCATCCAACACGCCACCGACAAACGGCGTCGGCGCCAGCACGTCCACCTTCACCGTGGCTTCGGTTAACTCTTCGGCCCCGAACAACAACAGCGGTCGCAACGGAAAGCGCGCGTGCAGGGTGGATTGACTGGTATCCCCAGGACGTTGATTACCGACAACAAAGTTCTCGTATCGGGGCGGACGCCGACGCGTGCCGTCGTTCAGACGATAGTTCTCGGTCACTTCGCAGCGCAGGACCAGACCGCTCGGTAGAGACCCGTTCCGCTTCGTGATGACCACCTCCGCGGTCGCCGTCACCAACTCCGGCGTGCGGCTGGCGGGACTGGACGACGGATCGACGGATCCAGTCGCGCTCAAGTCGCCCATGTCGGGCAGGCTGGCTTGGCTCGGCAACAACGCCTGGCCAACCTGCGGGACAGGTGGCGCCTGGGGTGCCGGGTCGCCCACAACCAGCGCGTAAACGCCGCTGGCCGTCACAGTCGTGTTTAGGGCATTCGTTCCGTCTCCAGACAGGAGTTGCATGACCTCCCACTTCAGGCTGGCCTCGTTCCAGCGAACCAGCGCCGGCGTTTCGCTGGTGCCGAGGGCTCCCCAGGGTCTGAGGGTCACGCTGGCGGGAGTGCCGGGTTCATGGGCGGCTTCCAGCCAAAACGCCTGCAACGGACTCCAGCCCAGGGGGAGAAACGCAGGCAGCGTCTGGGACGTCAACGGCGTCAGCGTGACCGACGTGTCTTGCGCCACGGCGCCGGGTGCAAAGCTGACTTGGATTGAACCACTGGCGTTCGTGAGTTGGCCGCCGCCCATGGGTGTGACGACGACCGTGTTCGTGTCGCGATGCGTCAGGCGCGGGTTGGCCAACACCGAGACATTTGAGCTGAGGCCTTGCCGTCGCCAGACCGGGAGATAGCCCGAGGCACTGAATTTCCAAACATGCTGACCGCTCCCCTGCCCCAGCGTCACCACGCCGAAAGTGGGATCCGTTGTATTCGTCGATTGTCCTGCGGGTCCGGTCTCATTCACCTGCGCGCCCGGCAGCGGCTGGCCTGCGTCGTTGAGCGTCCGGGTCAACGCCAGTGCGTACGCGGCGCGCTCGCGTCCCGCGTAGACTTTCGTCACCAAGCTCGGTGCTCCCGTCCCCACCCCGATCGTGAGCGTGCGTGGCGACGAAGTCTCGCCCTGGGCCAAGGCAGCGTTCGGAATCAGGGCCGTGAAATCGTAGAACGCTTTGGCCGGAGAACTGTCGTCCAATCCGTCCGTCTCACTCGGCCCGGTCGTGTTCTTGAACTCATCGATAAGCAGCAGGAAGGGGCCTTGCAGGGTTCGGTTACCTGGGTTGGTCAGCCTCGCCTCGACGTTCCAGACGTTGAGCGCCCGGTTCAGTCGCATCGATTGATAGCGGACTTCGACCTCGGCGGACACATCCTGGAGTGACAGCGTTGCGCCGCCCAACGTGAACATCTTCTCCCCGGCGAACAGATCACCGCTCAACCACGTCAGGAGGCACACACCCCAAAGAAGAGCCAGTCTTATTCCTGCTCCGGAAGTCGGTAGGGCGAGCCGCCCTGGCAAGCCGCCTGTGAGATGAACTGGGACCGTCCGGCTCGGCGAAACGCCGTGCCCCACCGGATTTTTGGAACAGATTTGGGGCAAACGGGTATGGCGGGCGGCCAGCTCCAATGTTCCACCCCCGTTTGCCCTGCCTCGGCGGGGCATCCTCTCAGGGTGGTGGGACCAACAGGGATCCCGGAAAGGCACCGCTCTGAAGGATGGTGACACGCGTGACTTACGGCAGCAATTCATAATCGAACGTCAATTGCCCGGCAACGACTCGCAGTCGGCTGATCCTTACGAGTCCATCCGAAAAGATCCGATAGAACCGATTGGCCAACGGTTTGCTCAGGGAGAACGTCTGATGGACCTCATCCAGCGCTGCGTTGGGCTCTTCAGCGTAAGGGCCTCCGACCACGGCGGCAGAGTAGAGCTTCAGTTGTGGGTAGGCGTACTTCAGGACCAACCGGTCACCTTCCGCCCGAATGCTCACAATCCTCACCGGCTTCTCTGCCAGGATTCGATAGAACCGATGGCTGGCCGGCCGGCTGATCGAGAAGGTTCGATTCACCGCGTCCAGCATGGCGTCAGGTTCCTCGCCATACGGTCCTCCAACGACCGCGGCCGAGTGGAGCTTCAACTCCAGGAACGCATACTCAATTTCCAAACCGTCCCCCACCGCGCGGATGCGGGTGATCCGCGTCGGCTTGTCGGCGAAGACCCGATAAAACCGATCGCCCACCGGCTGGCGGAGCGAGAACGTTCGCCGGGCCGGGTCGAGGACAACATTGGACTCCTCCGTGTAGGTTCCCGCCACGTTGGCAGCGGAGTGCAGCCGGGGCCCCGCCCCGGACGTCTCGATCCGCGCATAACGTACGTAAGCCAGCGACGCATAGGCATTCAAGTTGTCGAACAGATCGAAGAACAAGCTCGCGGAACGTCCCGTGAGTTCGGCGGGCAGCTCGAGCGTCACCGAGTAGGCATCCGCGAGCTCCAGCGTCGGGCTCAGATCGGGGAACACGCTGTCCGTGTGCTCCACGTCAACCGGGTTGAGAGTCAGTCCCCCCGGATTCAAGGGCGCCCACTGGACTCCCGTGCGATCCGCCGTCAGCAGCAGAGCGGTGGCGGACCGGCCCTGACTCTGCAACGTCACGGAAAAGGAATCAAAGAAGCTCCCGGCCACGTCGGGTTCAGCGGTGGCGAAACCGAAGTCAAAGCGCAATGTCGGGAGCGTGCTGAGGGCTGGCACCTCGAAGGGAAGGGCCAGGGTGAGCAGGGGTTGATCGCCACCGGTCCGGAAGACGGTCAGGGGTCCTTCCTGCGTAATCCCCGTTTGGGCCAGAAGCTGCGCGCTGGAAAGACTGAGGTGACCACCCAGCCAGATGCACGCCAGCGTTTCAAACCGCCGCTTCATTACGCCCTCGTCAGGCACAGCCTTCAACCCTCAGGAAAAGCCGCCTCGCGTTCCTGGCTTGCAGAGCGGAACCAAGGGTCTTCTGATTGCCTGTAGGAGTTGGGGCATAGTGTGCCTGTTCAGCTTCCACAGTCAATTCCAGAAATGAGACCAAATGACAAATGAAACCGTGCATCCTGAAGCGGTCGGCGAGCGCGAACAATAGCGCTCTCGGTACGGCGTGGCTGGCAGCCGATCCGCGGCCTACGCCTTAGAGGGGTCAAGTCCTATTATTGACAACTGAGGGCGGTTTGTCCACTGTGGCGCGCATGGCGCGCAAGCTGAGAGTCGAGTATCCGGGCGCGGTTTACCACCTCATGAGTCGCGGCGATCGCCGCGAACCCGTCTTCCACGATGACCCCGA
>Ga0315274_10002889_pt1 | contig 25577 bp, 20 predicted proteins | sample YL17G02_20_MG_FD_203700 | JGI IMG/M metagenome (GOLD analysis project Ga0315274, IMG submission 203700) | Sediment microbial communities from Yellowstone Lake, YNP, Wyoming, USA - YL17G02_20 | ecosystem: Environmental > Aquatic > Freshwater > Lake > Sediment | place: USA: Wyoming | collected...
GCCAGACCTTTCGAACTCGCTCGGCGATTGGGTCAGGAAAGGCTGAAGCGCGCGCAAGCCAAACCGCCAAGCGGGTAGGCGTTGTGAGGCGGTATTTGATGCTTTTACGGGGCGGGGGACTGGCAGCGCGGGGGCGGCAGCGATTACAATCAACGGCGCACTGGGCCGAAGGTCGCGCGGCTCCGCGTACCCGAGTCGGCCCTTCCCTCGATGTTCATTATAGGTCGGGGGTCACAGAGGGTTGGAGAAGCTCGTTGCAGAGATTGCCGCCAAGGACAAGTTGCGTGTGGCGGGCTTGATGTCAGGCACCTCGGCGGACGGCGTTGACTGTGCCATCGTGGACATCCGTAAAGACGCCGTCGAGGTTCTGGCTTTCGACACGTTCCCGTACGCCCGCCAGGTCCGAGCAAGCATCCTGGCGCTTTCCCAGGACAAAAGGGTATCCCTCCAGGACATCTGCCATCTGAACTTTGTGGTGGGAGAAGTATTCGCCTCCGCTGTTGTTAAGCTTTCAGAACAGAGCGGGATTCCCCTCGACTCCCTTGACCTGATCGGCTCTCACGGTCAAACGGTTTGCCACATGCCGCGGGGCAGGCGGTTTCGGGGTCGTCGGCTCGGCTCTACCCTCCAGATAGGCGAGCCATCGATCATAGCCGAGCGCACGGGCATCACGACCGTCGCGGATTTCCGCCCGCGCGATATGGCTGCGGGTGGCGAGGGAGCGCCCCTGGTGCCGTACGCAGACTACATCCTGTTTCGTCATCCCCAAAAGAACAGAGCAGTTCAGAATATTGGCGGCATCGCCAACGTAACGTACCTGCCGGCCGGATGCGGCCTGGGTGAGATCCTTGCTTTCGATACGGGCCCCGGCAATATGATGGTAGACCGCATAACGAACCTGGTAACTCATGGGCAGTCCTGCTATGACGCCCGCGGCCGATTCGCCGCGCGCGGCCAGGTCAACGAAGGATTGCTCGCCGAATTGATGTCGCACGGATTCCTGAGAAGGCGGCCCCCGAAGTCAACCGGCCGGGAGGAGTTTGGTCACCGTTTTTCGGATGCAGTCTACAGGCGTGCGAGAAAAGAAAAGGCTGGCCCTTTCGATATTCTTGCCACGGTAACGGCTTTCACAGCGAAGAGCATCGGGATGGCGTATCGTCGGTTTCTCACAGGTGGGGTGGATGAGGTGATTCTGTGCGGCGGAGGGGCGCACAATGAAACGCTTGTCCATCTCCTGCAGGAGGAACTGCATCCTGCTGCAATAAAGTTCAGCGATGATTTTGGCATCAGCGCCGACGCAAAGGAGGCGGTGTCATTCGCCATCCTGGCGTGCGAGACCGTGCGCGGCGTGGCAAACAATGTGCCTTCTGCCACCGGGGCTGCCAAAAGCGTGATCCTGGGAAAGATGGTGCCTGGAAGATGCCAATAGACAGGTCGCGCCTCACAACTGAGAAGCCGAATCCCCGCAGCAGGGACATCGATCGGCGTTCCACGCTGGAGATCGTGGACATCATCAACGCCGAGGATAGAACAGTCGCCCTCAAGGTCGCAAAGGAGAGAAAACGCATAGCTGCCGCCGTCGAGGTCATCGTTGAAGGTTTCAGACAGGGCGGCAGGCTGTTCTACGTTGGAGCAGGCACGAGCGGCCGCCTGGGAGTGCTTGACGCTGCAGAGTGCCCTCCAACCTTTGGCACGGAACCCCGGAGGGTGCAGGGGCTGATCGCAGGGGGGCGACGCGCTTTGACTATGGCTGTCGAGGGCGCCGAGGATTCGGCAGAGGCCGGCGCCGCGAGCATTGACAGAAAACGCCTCAAGCCGCACGACGTCGTCGTTGGCATCGCCGCATGTGGAATCACGCCCTTTGTATGCGGCGCGCTTGAGCGCGCAAAACAGATCGGCGCGAGAACCATCCTGCTGACCTGCACCCCGGAGGGCCGGAAGCACACTCAGGCGGACATCATCATCAACCCGGTGGTGGGCCCGGAGGTGGTGACCGGCTCTACCAGAATGAAGGCTGGCACAGCAACAAAGCTCGTGCTGAATACCCTCACAACAGCGTCGATGATCAGATTGGGAAAGGTCTACAGCAACCTCATGGTTGACCTGAGGGCCACCAATGAGAAGTTGCGTGACAGGGCCGAGCGCATAGTCAGCACTGTGACGGGGCTCCCGCGGCTCCGCGCCAGGAATCTTCTGACCCAAGCAGGCGGGATGGCAAAGGTTGCCATTGTCATGCATTTCCGAAAAGTCTCGTTGAAAGACGCTCGAATCCTTCTCAAGGAGTGTGACGAGTCTCTGCGCAGGGCAATCGAACAGCAGCGAGTGCCCCGGCGCTGACAGGCGTCGTGGGCTGACGGCGGCACGTGCGAATACGTCGGCGGCGGATCCAATCGGTTGGACACTTTGCCGGATGGTTGGTTAGCAGTCAGGTAGCGCTCTGATGAACGAAGCGGAGTTTGCCCAGAATCTGACTGGTGGGCTGCAGTGGCTTGATTTCGCGGTGCTCGGCTCGGCCATCGTGATCTTCGTAGTGATCGCGTACCTCACAGGCAAGAAAGAGTCAGACACGAAGGATTTCTTCCTGGGACGGCGTCGGACTCCCGCGCTTGTCGCGTGCCTGTCCTTTGTAGCAACGGAAGTGAGCGCTCTAACAATAATCGGCGTGCCAGCAACGGGGTTTGCCGAGAATTGGCAGTACCTTCAGTTCTTCATTGGTTCCGCTGCGGCGCGGATACTCATCGCCCTTCTGTTCATCCCCGTGTTCTACAAGCACGACTGCACGACGATATATGAATTCCTAAAGCACAGGTTTGGCAGCCAGACGCAGTACGCCGGAGCGATATTCTTTTTTATCACGCGTCTTCTGGCCTCTGGCCTCCGGCTCTACGCAGCGTGTCTCGGGGTCTCAGTGATTATGGGATGGAGCCTTCAGACAACGCTCGTGCTCTTCACTGTCGTCAGCATCGCGTTCATTGCTTTCGGAGGGATTAAGGCGGTCATGTGGACGGGAGCGTTTGCGACGCTTGTCTTCTACCTCGCAGGATTGGCAGTGGCCGGCTACCTGATTTCGCGCATAGACGGTGGCCTGTCAGGAGCCTGGCAGCTCAGTCGTGACGCAGGCAAGCTCAGCCTTTTCAACCTCAGGCTGAGCCTGTCGGATCCGACAACCCTGTGGGGCTCAACCATGAACGCTTTCTTCGTCGGCCTGGTGGTTTTCGGCACGGACCAAGAGCTTGTTCAGAGGCTGCTGACTGTGCAGACCCGCAGGTCAAGCCAGCGTGCCCTCATCTCGACCATAGTGGCTGCATTCCCGCTCGTGTGCCTTTATCTTGCCGTGGGGACACTGTTGTTTGCATTCTACCGTCAGCAGCCGCAGTTGCCTCTGCCGGAAAAAACGGATGCAATCCTGTCGCACTTCGTAGTGCACTCACTTCCAATCGGGTTGAAGGGCCTCGTTCTGGCGGCTATCGTTCTTGCCTCGATCGACTCTCCGCTCAGTTCGCTCTCGTCGTCGTTTGTTACTGACATCTATCGCCCACTGGTTAACAAGTTTGCTTCTGAGAGGCATTGCCTCTGGGTGTCGCGCACGTGCGTTGTAGGTTTCGGAATCGCTCTGGCGGTGGTTGCGTACCTGTGCAGGCCCCTGGAAGGACTGTTATGGGTTGCTTTCAAGATCATAGGGGTGACGGGCGGGAGCACGCTTGGCGTATTCTTGCTCGGCCTTCTGACCAAGCGAACCGCAAAGCGCGCCAACGTGGTGGCGATGACATTGAGCGCCGTGGCGATGGGCGTGCTTCTCGTCCTGTCCGAGAAGAAAGTCATCGCCCTTGGCTGGACCTGGCTCATCGTCATCGGAACTGCGTTCACATTCGGCTGCGCCTACATCTTGGGGCCTATCATGGATGGGCGCCCTGTAGAGCATGGTGGTCAGGCGAAGCTGGGGGAGGATTGAGAACCGGCCTCAGTGGGGAAGGATGACTCGACCACCGCCGGGAGACTTGGACTCTGAGTGAGCGTTCTCGGGGCAAGTCGGTCCAGTTCAGAAGCGGAAGGAACGGGGCGCCCTCGTAGAGCTGCGAAAAGTGCGCGTCGAAACTACGGACCCCCTCCCGCGGCTCCGGACTGTTGCAAGACCAGGCATCTAGCCAGGCGCCTCCAGGGTCCGTTTGCTGCGCGTGCGTTGCAGTTCCACCTCGGCCTTGCGGCGCTCCAGGCAGGCCAGGCTGATCTCGATCACCTCCTCGGCTTCGTAGGTGCTCATCGTGCCGATGGTCACCATGTCGCAGTCGCGGATCGTGTTCCAGACGAAAGCCAGCCCCGTCGGCGGCAGCAACCGTCCGGCGGCCAGCGGCTTGATAGTCATGACCGGCTTTCGAGCGGTCTGGATGATACGCTGGACCCAGTCGGTTTCCACCTGGCAGAGGAACCCGGCGGAGTTGTAGGGCTGCACGTAGGACTCGACGTCCGCCCCGCAGGCATCGGCGCAGGTAATAGCCTCGGGCATGTGAGTGCTTAGCCCCGGGATCATGCCCATCTCGCGCACGAACCGCAGGTGCTCCATGAGCTGGGGCGCCAGGCACTTGTTGACGCGGTCAACGCGGGGATCCGTCACGCACTGATGGGGGAAACAGAACGTCGCGCCCAGGTCCCTGGCTTGTTCGACGGCCTGTTTCCAGGTGTCGGGGCCGGCCCCGTTCATGTAGCCCGGCGTGCAGATGTAGATGACCGGCGCCCCGGTGCGTTGTTCCACCTCGCGGAGCGCCTCTGAGACAGAACGGAAGGAGGGGGCCATGACCGCGTTGCAGCCGTGGCGCGCAAAGACCTCGACCAGACCCGCGATCTTGGCGGGCGTGTCGAAGAGCTCCTTGATGAACCGATCCCGGGCCTGGCTGGTGTGGGAGAATCCCAGGAACCAGTTGCTGCCGCACAGCAGGCGGGGCAGCGACACGCCGCCGACCTCCGTTCGGGGGAATTCAGCCACTGTTGTGCTCCTTGACGATTGTCAAACACACGTTGTTTGCAGTACTGATCGACCGCCGCCGGCGCGCCTTGCTTGTTGGGAATCGTCATGCTTCTCGCAGCGGTCCGGCGGCGCTTCCGCATCGCCTCACGTTTTGCCGCCGAGGGCCTCTGTAGCCAGTATAGCAGTCCCGCCCATCAGTTCCCAGAGATATTTGAGGTGTGTGAGCGAGGGCAAGCATCCACCAGGCCAGCAGAAGCAGCACCACCAAGCCGGGAGACCGCCCGGATGGGCATCGCCGCCCGGGTCCTTTCCGTTGCACACATCACCCCACACAGTTTCCTGTGCTCCGTGAGCCTGTTCAGGTCATTTGCACCTGGATGGGCATGTAAGGTACCTGCGGCTGGCTCGGCAAGGGAATCTATCTTGGTTGCCGCCGTCGGGGCACAGTTCTGTGAGCCAAATGCCCGATTCGCGCGGCATGGGCGAGACTGGCGGGCGTGGGCCACTCTATCCTCATTGTCCTGCCTCAGTTTCCCGCGCATGCGTTACAGCGCCGCCGCGAGTGCTGGCTGATTCAGGATGTCCTGATTGCTGTTGACAGCACCCCATGCGGGTGACATAGCAAGCTGCTTTGATCATCCGTGGTGGGAATAACGGGTCCTGGGGGAATAGGAGGTGTGTCGTATGCGTGTGCCGAGCGGGTATTATGATTATAGGCGTTTGACGCTGTTGTGCGCGGTGGTCACGGTCTTCTGCTTGCAGACGGTGGCCTTCGCAGCGAAGGTCCCTCCAACCATCGACCAAATCGAGGGCGTCTACGTGGCGAAGGACAAGGGGGTATGGTACGACTTTGCCGATGGCAGCGCGCACAAGTACAGCGAGACGGATACCTGGGAGATCACCAAGACCTCGGCGACGACGGTCGAAGTGGACATTCCAGACTATGGCGCGACGTTCGAAGGCTACTACGTCAACGGCATCCTGGTCCAGGCAAGCGGCGACCCAGCGGATAGCCCATCGATGGAGATGGGTGTCGGCCTTGTGTTGTTCTCGGGCAGTGCCGGCAAGGTGAAGCTGAAGGGCCAACTGGGCTATGACGCGTTGTGCGATGATTGGTGCGAATCCGACGCCGTCTCCGGCAAGATGATCCTGGCCGGCCCTCCACCCATGCCACGCCCGTCCGCGACGGCTGCTGAAGAGGCTCTGGCGAGCGCGGATGATGTGGAAGATCCGGGCGAGCCTGACCTTCTGGAGGCTGGAGAGGTCTTGCGAGGCGCCACGCCCCCTCCCGGCATTGACGACCTTGTTGGCACCTACGCCGCCAAGTTCCAGTACACGATGTACCAGCCCTCGACGGGATTGTCGGAAAAGGGCAACGACACTGACACGTTGGTGATCACCAAAGATGACGACTTCATCCTGAACTTCCACTGGATAGGCGAGGGCTCCGACGTAAAGGCGGGCTATGCATCCGGCGTCCTGATGATCGCGGAGGTGGAGGACGATTCCGCTGTCACCGGCGATGCGATGTTCGCCATTCTCCTTGTCAAAGGTAAGCCCGGCAAGCTGTCCATGAAGGGAACGGCCCTTAGCGTCACGGATCTCTACAAGGTCGATGACGAGGTAGAGACTGCGAAGGTGTCGTTTAAGCAGGTGGCGCCATAGACTGACGTGGGCGAAGGCCTGGACTGGCGAATCCCCGGGGAAGCGGCCCTCGTTTGCCCTTCCCCGGGTGGTAATTGGGACAGCACCCGCGAAGGCAGGTCGCGGTTGGCGTTTGCCTCAATGCGCCAGGCAAGGCGCTTGAGTTGCCCCTGCGCGTCTTTGCACTGAACACCTCCAGCCGCCTCTGCTGGAGGTCCCGGATTGTCATATCCTTGAGCGCCCGTCTTTGCCACGAGGGCTACGGCGGACAGGCTCACGAGGACCTCGGATTCGCTTCCCGCGCGCCGCATGCAGCACAGTGTGCGCTCTCCCTGCTCAATCACCCTGCGGACGTCTACTTCGGAGTGGCGGACGCGCTCCTGGCCTAAAGGAAGGCTCTCAATGCCCAGACAACGCTGGAAGGGCGCCGACATAGCGTTCAAAAGCAGCCCAGAACTCTTGCCACGTCTCCCTGTGGACGGTATCCTTAGCGTAGGGACAGAACCGGGAGGGATCGCATAGGCTCAAAAGCCTCCAAATGTCTCGTTTGCCTGACGAAGTACAGGGCCGAAAAGCGAAGGATGACGACTGAACTACAGAGCATTCTTGAACTGACGCCTGAATCCCTGGCGGCATGGCTGAAGGAAGAAGGCGAACCCGGCTATCGCCTTCGGCAAGTCTTGGATTGGGTCTACGTCAGGCGCGTTGGCCGCTTCGAGGAGATGGCCAACCTGCCTGAAACGCTTCGCAGGCGTCTGGAAGCCGGCTACCTCCTGTCATCCTTGACTGAGATAGAACGCCTCTCGTCGAAGGACGGCTCAACTGAGAAGTTCCTCTTTGGCCTATCGGACGGCGAGCAGGTCGAATGTGTCGCCATGAGCGCCCGCGGTCGGCAGACTTTCTGCATTTCGTCCCAGGCTGGGTGCCCGCTTGGTTGCCGTTTCTGTGCCACCGGTTCAATGGGTTTCGCCAGAAACCTGACCGCGGGAGAAACCCTGGGGCAAGTGGTTGCTCTTGCGCGTGCCAGGAATGGCCTCGGCAACGTCGTGTTCATGGGAACGGGTGAACCGCTGCTCAATCTTGAAGCAGTATTTTTCGCGTTGGAGAGTCTGACCGACCGGCGACGATTCGGGATCAGCGCAAGAAGCATCACGATCTCCACGGCCGGCATCACGCCCGCAATACGGCAACTCAGCGAGTTTCCCGTGCGGCCGCATCTGGCGCTTTCCCTGAACTCGCCGTTTGACGAGCAGCGCACGGCGCTGATGCCGATCAACCGGAAGTACCCGCTGGCCCAAGTGCTGAGAGCATGCGAGCATTACGCGGCGCGGACCAAGCGGAGCGTTTCTCTGGAGTACGTGCTCATCAGCGGCGTGAACACGTCGGAGGATGCTGTGCACGCGCTGGCCCGGACAGCGCTGCGCCTGAGGGCAAAGGTTAACCTGATAGCCTTCAATCCTGTTGCGGGATGTGGTTTTCGCCGGCCGACCACACAGGAGGTCAGCGGGTTCAGGCGAGGCCTCCAAGACAGGGGCGTTGTGGTAACTCAGCGGTTCCGCCGCGGCGTGGACATCGGGGCTGGTTGCGGCCAATTGAGGGGGAAGCACATGGTCCCTGAACTGGAGAGGTGAGCCCTGTCTTCTTCCGAATGACTGGATGATGAGTCATGCGTGGCCCTCGCGATCCAATCAGGCTGGTTGCGTTCGACATGGAGGGTGTGCTTACCGACGATCCGACGGTCTGGGAACTCATGCACCGTAAGCTCGGCACGTGGGAGTCACACGGGCTGCCCTATTGGAACAGCTATCGGGCTGGCCAGTTGGGATACGACGAGTTCGCCCGGATGGACGTGGCCACCTGGCGCGGCGCCCGTGCTGAGATGTTGCAGGAAACGGCGCGCGAGGTCCCGCTTATGCTGGGCTGTCATGAGGTCCTGCAAAGGCTGGTGTCCGAGGGGGTACATGTCGCCATCGTCAGCAATGGATTGATGGAAGTTGCCACTCGCTTTGAGCAGGACTTTGGGGTTGAGCACATCTTTGCCAACGGCATCGAAGTCGTGGGTACCCGCCTGACCGGCCGGATAGAGATTCGGGTGCCGTACGCGGGCAAGGGCAAAGTGCTTCGCGCCCTGGCTGCGAGCCTGGGCGTTGACCGCGCCCAGATAGCGGCCATCGGCGACAGCATGGCGGACATCGCCATGTTCCGTGAATCGCGCCTTGCCATTGCTTTTCGCCCCTGCCAGGAATCCGTCGCTCTGGCGGCCACCCACTGCGTCAGGGGCCATGACTTGAGAGAGGCACTGGACGTTTTGCTCTAATTGCCCGGCCAGAAGCGGCGGTTTGAGAAGGAAGTGCAGACTGCCTGCGTTCATTGTGCCTGTTGTTCCACGAGGTTGCCTATGCGTTGTCCCCTGCAAGCCAGCCCGTGGACAGCGCTGCCTGCATGTTGAAGCCACCGGACGGGCCGTGGGCTGCAAGTGTCTCCCCGGCGAAATGCAGGCCCCCCATGAGCCGTGATTCCATCCGCCGGGCGTCCACTTCGCGCAGGTCCACGCCGCCGCCGGTCACTATGGCCTCAGCAATGGGACGGGCGCGCGAAACGTGGAGCCGCAAGCACTTGAACGCCCTCGCTATGACCTTCTGCTCCTGTCGCGAGCATTGCGCCATCTTCTTGTGGCTATCCAGGCCTCCCGCCGCCAGCACTGCCGCTCCCGTGCGCCGGGGCACCCACCCGGCAAGGACGGTTTCCAACGCCTGCCGGCCCCTGGTTCGAGCGGCCTCGCCAAGAGCCTCCTCAAGTGCGTGCGCCGAGAGAAAGGGCACAAGGTCAAGCTCCAGGGCAACCTCCTCATCGCGAGCCAGCGCCTGCACTGCGGCGCCGCTCACACTGAGCACGGCAGGCCCGGAAAGGCCGTAATGAGTCCACACGGCCTCGCCTTGGCTCCGGGCCAAGCGCCGTTCCTCACGCCCGCGCAACCGGACGACCGTGTCCTTGATAGGTACCCCCTGCAACCCTCGCGGCCACGCCTCTCCCGTCTCCAGTCCGACCAGGATGGGATAGGTGGGTAGGACGGAGTGCCCGACCTGGCGGGCCAGGGCATAGCCGTCTCCCGTGCTCCCTGTGGACGGGTAGCTCAGCCCGCCGGTCGCCACCACGACACGTGGCGCCTTCCAGGTTGAGTTTGCACACCGGACGCCAACAGGCCGGCCCTCCTCAATCAGCAGGGACTTCGCCCGCTCGCCGAGGCCGATGTGAACGCCCGCAGCCGACATATAGTCTGCCAAGGCGGCAAGGACCGCCCTCGCCCCGCCAGCAGCAGGAAAGACGCGCCCGCCTTCCTCCTCCACGGTCTCCACGCCCCTTCCCCTGAGCCAGTCACGTAGCGCGTCGCTGCCGAAGGCGGCCAGCGCGTGGCGGAGGAAGCCCCCTTGGCGCCCGAAAACGCTGAGGAATTCCTGCAAGGGCGCCGTGTTCGTTACGTTGCATCTCCCGCCGCCGGACAACAGGAGCTTCCGCCCGAGCGATGGCCCGCGTTCCAGCAACAGCACTCTCCGCCCTCGCTCCGCTGCCCTGCCGGCTGCCATCATGCCAGCCGGCCCTCCACCGACCACTATCAGGTCATGTGATGACTTCATTCTCCATGCGCCGTGCTGTTAGTGATTACGGCCTAGGTTGCGCAGCCAGGGATCGGTTGCGCCGCCTTACCAGCCCAGCGACGCCAGCAGCCACAGCCACCCGGCTGCTATCAGAAGCGTCAGGACCGAGACCGGCACCCCGACGCGCGCGTGTTCAAGCCACGAAATGCGCACGCCGAGGCGCTGCGCCTGGTCGATCACAATGATATTGGCGATGCTGCCGACGACAATGAGGTTGCCGGCCAGCGTGCTCGACAGAGCCAGCAAGGGGCCGTCAAGAGGATGTGCCACGGGCAACAGCAGCATCGTGGCTGGCACGTTCGAGACCAGGTTACTTAGCAGCGCGGCTATGACGAAAAGCCAGGCCGGCTCCCCGACCTTAACGCCCGCCCGACGCGTCCATCCCAGCATCGTCTCCAAGCTGCCGGAGGTTCGCAGGACGTCGTTAACCACAAAAAGCCCCGCAAACAGAACAAGCAGATGCCAGTCTACCGCTTCCAACATCGTCCGCGAAGAAGTTCTCCGGCTCATGAGGAGCACGGCAGCGGCCGACAGGGCCACTACACCACGCGGCCAGGGCGTCAGTACGAAGACCAGGATTAGCGCCAGTACGACGACCGTGCCTTTGGCAGTTTGCCAGGCACTGAATTCCGGCGCTTCCACCGGGGGAACGGGGGTGTGTACGACCCAACGCCCCCTGTACTGCCTCCGGATCACCTGCCAGACCACGATCAACCCAAGCAAGGTCGGCAGGCTTGCCCCCCACAAGTAATGGTTGAACGGGACACGTAGGACCTGCCCGATGAGCATGTTCTGTGGATTGCCGATGAGCGTTGCAGCCGAGCCCACGTTTGCGGCACAGGCCAGAGCAAGCAGGAAGGGCACGGGGTTAAGGCTCCGTCGGGCGCAGCCTTGCACCAGAACGGGCGCCATGGCCAGGCAGACTATGTCGTTGGCCAGGACGGCGGACAGTAGCGCCGTTGCTCCAATAAGCGCTGCCAGCAGCATCTCCGGCGAGGTGCGCAACTGCGCGATGTGACTGGTCAGCGTGGAATAGAAGCCGCTCAGGCGGAACTGAGCGGATACGATCATCAGCCCGAACAGCAGGGCGATTGTCGAGGCGTCCACAGCCGACCACGCCTCGGCCAGGCGAATATGCCCCGTGGCCAGCAACACAATCGCGCCCAGCAGGGCGATGCCAGTGCGGTCCAGCGCCAGGCCGTGAATGCGGCCCAGAATCATGCCCACGTAGACAGCGATGAAGACGGCCAGAACCGTCGCATCCATCAGAGGCCCTTAGAAGACGAGCGACTTCAGCATCCCTGTAGTAGCGGCGGCGGTTTGATGACTTGCACCGCTGGCTGGCAGGGAGAAGACCGGCATTCTACGCGATCCGGAGCCCGGCTGTCCATGCGGGCAGCACGCCAGGATCTGCGTTGCTGGGCGCGGTCGGCTTACGCTGTACGCCAAGACGAGGCGGTCAGTTGTATCGCGTTGCCCTCAAGCGTACCATGGCGCGGTTTGCCATCAACGGGAAGCGCAGGTGGAACCATGAGAAGTGGAGATCTGACCGAAGGGAGCATTCTCCGTGCCCTCGGTCGCCTTGCGACTCCGATGCTCGTCGGCGGCATCCTTCAGAACCTGCAGAGCCTTATCGACCTTTTCTGGGTCGGCCGCCTGGGATCCAGCGCAGTCGCGTCCGTTGCAGTGAGCGGCACGGTCTTGATGTTGTTGATGCCACTGCTCATGGGCGCTTCAACCGGGACCGTCGCTCTTGTCGCCCGTGCCATCGGTGCGAAACGCATGGACGACGCAAACCGCGCTGCCGGTCAGTCCCTGATGCTGGCCCTCGCTCTCGGGGGCCTTTCGGGGGTCGTCGGCTTGCTCCTGTCGGGCAAGGTGTTCGGCTTGCTCAACCCGCCTCCGGACATCGTGACAGACGGTGTCGCCTATCTCAGGATCTCGCTGTTGGGCAGCTTCACCGTGTTTGTCCTCTTCATCGGGAACTCGGCGCTGCAGGGCGCCGGCGACGCAGTGACACCCATGTGGATTATGGCCATTGCCAACGCCGTCAACATGGTGCTCGACCCGCTCTTCATCTACGGTCTGGGGCCTCTGCCGGCGATGGGGGTGCGAGGGGCCGCCATAGCGACTGTGATAGCGCAGGCTGTTGCGGCGGCCGTTTCCGTGTCCCGCCTCTTCAGCGGCAGGACACTGCTCCATATCCGCTTCAGTCAATGGAAGCCAGACATAGCCCTCTCATGGCGCATACTGCGCATCGGCATCCCCGGCGCAGGCCAAATGCTAGCGCGCGGCCTGATGAGCGCGGTGATGATGGGGCTCGTGGCCAGTTGCGGGACCGTGGCAGTTGCGGCCTACGGCATAGGACTGCGTTTCCACATGATCATCCTGATGCCGGGCTTCGCGCTCGGTGGCGGGGCCGCCACTCTGGTCGGCCAGAGCCTGGGCGCTGGCAAGCCCGGGCGGGCGGCCCGGGCCGCGTGGCTTGCCACCGGCATAGATGCCGCTTTCATGGCGCTGGCGGCTGTTCTCATGATGATCTTGGCCCCAGAACTGATCCGTGTCTTCAACTCCGAAGTCGAGGTCATTCAGGTCGGCGCGAGGTACCTGCGCATCGTCTCGCCATTCTACGTCTTCACTGCGGCCGGCATCGTCCTGGGCAGGGCCTTGAACGGTGCGGGGGACAGCCTGACGCCGATGATCATCACCGTCCTGACGCTCTGGGGATTCCAGGTGCCTCTTGCCATCCTGTTCTCACACCTCTGGCACCCGGCCACGCAGGGAATCTGGTGGGCGATTGTGGTTGCGACGGTGCTCAATGGCATCCTCGTGGCTGCCTGGTTCCAGACAGGCAGGTGGAAAAGGAAGCGCGTCTGAGCGCAGCCGCCTATCTCTCCACAGCACAGGCTGCGAAGCGCGAATGCGTGGCTTCCCGGCATTGACTTCGCCGCTGAGGAAGATACACTGCTGGCAGATAGCTGGACCCTAGGAGAGAAGCCGATGATGGGAAGGACGGACTTGGACGTATCGTCCCAACCAGCCGGCAGCGCGGCGGGCAGGCCCGCTCACCGATGGCGGTTCGTACGCGTGGGTGGGTTCGACCAGGTGCGGCTGGACCGGGGCGAAGACCTTGTCGCGCTGGGACAGTTGGACCAGAAGCTCTGGGTCGCCTTGAGCTGCCCGACGCGCGGACTGGAGTTCGACACGCGCACGCTTGACCTGGTTGACACGGACCGGGACGGCCGCATCCGCGTCCCCGAGATCCTGGCCGCCGTCCGGTGGGCGTGCTCAGTACTGAAGGCCCCGAATGACCTCACGAAGGGTGCGGCAGCCTTGCCGCTGTCCGCCATCGACGACGCCACGTCGGAGGGCAGAGCCCTGCTGGCGTCCGCCCGGCAGATTCTGGCCAACCTTGGAAAACCGGAGGCCGCGGTCATCATCGTGGAGGACACGTGCGACACCGCCAGGATCTTCGCCCAAACCACGTTCAACGGGGACGGCATCGTGCCGGCCGACGCGGCAGAGGAGGATGCAACGCGGGCAGTGATTGCAGACATTATCGCGTGTGTCGGTACTGAGACGGATCGCAGCGGCAAGCCCGGCGTTTCACAGGTTAAGGTGGACCAGTTCTTCGCCGAGGCCCAGGCATACTCGGACTGGTGGCGGCGGTCCGAGACCGACCCGGCCGTGCTGCTGCTCGGCGACGCGACGCCGGCAGCCGTCGCCGCGCTCCGGGCAGTGAAGGAGAAGGTGGACGAGTACTTCACGCGGTGTCGGCTGGCGGCGTTCGACCCAAATGTGGCGGCGGCCTTGAACCGCCAGGCGTCGGAATACGCCGCCCTGGGGCTGAAGGCCCTGTCCGCCTCGTCCCCTGAAGTGGCCGCCCTGCCGCTCGCACGCGTCGTAGGCGGCCGTGATCTGCCCCTGACAAGCGGTCTCAACCCTGCCTGGGCGGATGCGATGGCGCGATTTCAGTCCCTGGTCGTCAGGCCTCTGATCGGGGAGAAGGCCGGCCTCACAGTCGAGGACTGGGCCGGCCTCTGCGAACGGCTTGCTCCACATGAGACCTGGTTGGAGTCAAAGGCGGGCGCGGCTGTGGAACGGCTGGGGGTGAAGCGCGTCCGGGAAATCCTGGGCGGCACTGCGAAGGGCGTCATTGCGGAACTCATCGCCAGGGACTGGGCGTTGGAATCACAGGCCAAGGCGATATCCGACGTGGACAGGCTGGTCCGTTACCACCGCGACCTCAGGACGCTGCTGGATAACTTCGTGTGCTTTCGGGACTTCTATAACCCCGAGGTCCTGGCGGTCTTCCAGGCCGGCACCCTGTACCTGGATGGCCGCAGTTGCTCACTGTGCCTGAGGGTCGAAGACATGAGCCGCCACGCCGTGCTCGCGGGGCTGAGCCGGTGCTACCTGGCCTACTGTGATTGCACCCGCCGCGGCGGCAGCGAAAGGACGACGATCGTCGCGGCCTTCACAGGTGGCGACTCGGAGTTCCTGACGGTCGGCCGCAATGGCGTCTTCTATGACCGCAAAGGTCAGGACTGGGACGCAACGATCACGAAGGTTGTTGAGAACCCCATCAGCATCCGCCAGGCCTTCTGGGCGCCGTATAAAGGCGTTGCGCGGTTTGTGGAGGAGCAGATTTCGAGGTTCGCCGCCGCCCGCGACCAGGCGACTACGGACAAGATGGGCGTGGGCGTAACGGAGCTTGCCAAGAAGCCCCAGGAGGGCAAGCCGCCGGCCCCGCAGGCCTTTGACATCGCCAGGTTTGCCGGCATCTTCGCGGCCATCGGCCTGGCCGTGGGGGCCATCGGGACGGCCCTCGCCGCCGCGGCCGTGGGATTCAAGGGCCTCACGCCGGAGGACAAGCTTCTGGCCGTCGTGGTCGTCCTGCTTGTCATCTCGGGGCCGTCCATGCTGCTGGCGTACATGAAGCTGCGCCAGCGCAACCTGGGCCCCATCCTGGAGGCGAGCGGGTGGGCGGTGAACGCACGGGTGAGGATCAACATCCCATTCGGCAGGTCCCTGACCGGAGTGGCCAGCCTGCCCCAAGGGGCTGAGCGCGCGCTCAAGGACCCCTACGCCGAGAAGCGCAGCCCCTGGCCCAGACTCATCGCCGTGCTCATCGTCCTCGTGATTGCGCTGTACTACCTCAACAAGTACGGCAAGCTCTACGAGTGGACGGGGTTCGGCAAGGAAGTCAAGGCCGAGCAAGAGAGCAAGACAGTTCAGCCTGTCGGCACGCCGGAGGCCCATCCCGCAGGAGAGGCTGCAGATCCCTGACAGGAGCCGTCGAGGGATCAGCACATGGAGGGCCCGGCGCCCATGGCCGCCGCTTTGGATCTGCCCGGCAGCAGTGCCAATCTTGGTGTTCGTGGACAGGGGCAGAAACCCACTTAGAATTTCTACTTTGAGACGCTTGAACCGGTCAAGAGACGATTGGACGCTGAGGGCATCACCATCGCGTTTCCGCGGCGCGACGTTCATCTCTGCCAGCGTTCAGCCGGTGACAAGTAGCGATTGGAGGACAAGGTGAAGAGGAAGATTCTGCTGGCAGGAGCTGTCGTCGTCGTGCTGGTTGTAGTGCTCATCATTGCCATCGGCGCGAACCTCGGCAAGATTGTCAAGGTCGGCGTCGAAAAGGGCGGTACTATGATTCTGGGGGTCTCGACCAATCTCGACAGGGCGACTGTCTCCGTGCGAGAAGGTACCCTCGGGCTGGACGGCCTGACCCTTGGTAGTCCTGAAGGCTTCACGGAGCCGAGCATGTTCGATCTGAACCATGCGCACGTGACCATGGACATAGGGTCAGTGCGCAGTGACGAGATTCTCGTGCACGAGGTCGTCATTGATGGGCCGCAGATCACGTTGGAGTTCGCAGGCGGAAAGACCAATTGGGGGACGCTGCTGGCGCGATTGGAGACCAAGCCAACCGAAGAGCAAGCCAAGAAGCAGAGAGAGAAGAAGATCCGGATCGATCGAATCGTCATCTCCAACGCCAAGGTGAGGATGGCCGGCATTCCTCTGGCCGGCTCGGCGAGCGTGCCGCTTCCGAGGCTGGAGATCACGGATCTGGCACCAGCAGACGGTACCGGCAGGACGGTTGGGAACGTTCTGGGCGACGTAATCCGTTCGCTGTACGCGTCGATCTTGAACGCAGCGAAGGACGTGCTGCCCACGGAGCAGGTCGAGAAGCTCGCTAAAGAGGCAGGGGCTATGCTCGGCGATGCCGGGGCCGCCGTGAAAGACGCCGGCTCCGCAGTTGGGGGTGCCGCCGCTGGTGCCGCCAAGGGAGTCGGGGTGAAGGCCAAAGGTGCCCTTAAGGGAATCCTGGGCGGAGAGAACAAGGAAGGGGAATAGGCACTGCCGGTGCCGGCGTTCCAGCAAACGCGGATCTTGGTGGCCCGCCGCCTGCCAGCCTCTGGGCTCTTCTACCCTCGAACTCGGGGCGTTCACTTCCAGCGTGCGCCAACCGATGAAGTCACGCCCGTTGAGGAGCTCAACCCATCCCTCCGCCCCCACGCTGCACCTTGAAAGCATATTCGTTCGTTGTCAGCACTTCGTCCTGCGAGTCCCGCAGCTCGAGCTCCACCAGGAAGCCGCCAACTCCTTCAGGTACGGGCCAGGAAACCTCCCCCAACTGCCGAGAAGAATCGGCCACTACGTCCGTTTGAGCTGTCCAGACGAGAGACGATTGGCCCTCTGAGATAAGACGGATAGATGCTGTGCAGTGCCTCCACTCCTTGTACAGATCGTTCACCAGCCAGACTTGCGCACAGAACCTATCACCTGAACGGCACCATCGCTTTGCGGGGGTTAAACTGAGCTGGAGGGGAGCATAGGCGCTTTTCACAGCTTCGTAGCCCGGTTTTGGCTCGAGATAGTAGTCCACAACGCTCCACACGATTGCCGGCCAGGGCTCGTTGAACTGCCAGAACATGCAACCCCCGCAGGCCGGCTTGCGCCGCCGGTAGTGCTCAGCGGCGAACTTCAGCCCATAAGCCTGCGCTGCCTGCGAAGCAGCCACGAAATCCTCGATCGAGTTGAAACAGTCTGCCGCCGCAGTATCTCCATAGGCGTAAGCCGCGGCGTAGTGTTTGAGCTTGCCAAGTTGCGCTAGATGCGCCTCCCATGCTGGCCCTGGAGGCCAGAGTTGGTCCTCCGGCAAGAACCGACGCAAGGACTCCAGCGACGGAGGAGACTGAAGGCCGAACTCGCTGACGAACACGCACTCGTCGTCGGAGTAGTGCTCCACGGGTTTCCACTCATGCCAGACTTCCCAGTTGTGATAGTCACTCTCGATTCTGGCGTGCCGACGCGCGTCCGAGACCGTGGCCCAGATACGGTCGGGAGTCTCCGCGTGACAGACCCGCTCCAGCCGGTCGATGAGGGCACGGTTCGGCTCATACTCGTACTCATTCCCCGCTCCGACGACTGTAAGGCTCGGATGGTTTCGCACCCCATGAAGGGCGACTGCACACGCCTCGGCAGCACCCTCGATGAATTCCTCCGTTTGCGGATAATCGGTATTGCAGAAAGCGAACTCTTGCCACACCATAATCCCAAGCTCATCGCAGAGTCGGTAGAAAGTTTCGGTCTCCATCAGATGCCAACCGTGTACCCTCAGCATGTTGATGTTCGCATCCCGTGCCATGTCAAGAAGACGCCTGTAGCGACACTCGCTCAGACGGCCGGGCAGTGCGTCGACGTTGGTCCAGTTCGCTCCGCGGATGAACGTCGGCCGCCCGTTGACGACAAATCGCCAGGGTTCGGCACCATCGGGTGCGCCCTCATTGGGTCCACGACGCACCTCCCGAACTCCTGCCTTGCCTTCCCATCTGTCAAGCAGCGCACCATCTGCGTCTGGATCGAGCAAATCCACCTGCAATCGGTACACGTCGGGATGGCCCAAGTCCCACGGCCACCACAGCCGGGGCTCTTCGACGATCAATTGCGCGGTGGCTGTCCATGAATTGCCGTCCGGCCCGCGCTCACACGATACCTCGACCTTGTGCTCTCCCTGCTCGAACCCGTCACCCCATAGGCGCAGACGTGCTGACGGTGCGGCGGGGTGGCGGTCCGATCCGTCGCTGGCAACTTTGACGCCCACGCAGATAGTGGCCCGGTGCGGGAGACCATTGCGTGCCGCCGACCAGTCGAGTCCCGTGCGGATCGAGACATCTTCTATGTAAGCACCATCTGTGGCCACCAGCCGCACATCCTTCCAAATCCCGGCGGTGATCAGCAATGGGGCGTAGTCAATACCGTACGCCAGATTGCACTTGCGGCCCCCGATCAAACGCCGGTCGGAAGGCGCCGGAGATAGGCGGACAGCTATCATAAGTTCACGCGTCGGCGACATGCCGGACGACGGAACAGTGTTCTCATGCCATGGGGAGTCCGCCGCCACAAGGGCGCTCAGGTCAAACCGGGCCGGGTTGAACATCTCCTCATGGTGTCCCAGGTAGTGACCGTCGGCCCACACATCGGCCACGTAGTCGAGGCCTTCAAACAGCAGATGCATCCCTCTGCCCAACCATTCGGCGGGCACATGGATACGCTTTCGATACCACCACTCGCATTCGTGCACCCACTGGACGCGCTCAAAGTTGTCTGCGTAGTGGGGATCTGGAATAGCGCCCTTCTCCAGTAAGGTGGAGTGCACATCACCGGGCACACTTGCACGCATCCACGCGTCGCCCAACGGACAGCGTGGCTCGTGGGCGCCTTTGGACTCGCCCTTGCCCGGCTCGAACTGGCCGAGGTACCAATCGTCGCCGCTCAATGTAATCTGCTCGCGCATCTCAGGCCCTCCGCTCGTTCCTTAGGTTCTCTTTCAAAATGGCGTGTACCCTATCCAACGCACCGACGGATGTCAAGCAGGTGATGGGCCGCGCGTCCCTGCGCCTTCGGCGGAGAAGAGCGCATCCTGCTGAAACACCTGAAGCCCGACCTGTTCCCGATTGACGACATAGAGCCGAGATATCTGCCCAAACGCTCCGGGGAGCACCTCTTCGAGATCATCATGCGCCGTTACGAGAACCACTCGACGCTAGTGACCTCCAACCGGCCGATCGAGGACTGAGGGAAGCTGATCGGCGATGTCCCCTCGGCGCCAAAGCAGGACGAGAAAGCCGCTTGCAAAGCGGAGAAGGAATAGGTGTAATGACCGCTACATCACCCAACACGACAAGCCTAACCGGCCTTGACCCGTCCCGCTGTGACCGGTTCTGACCTGTCCGGTGGCAGTGCTACGTGCAGAGAACCAGAGGCATCTACCAGGAATGCGGTTGAGCCTCGGACAGGTGGCCAGTTGCATCAACAGCAACCGAAAGGAGACGGCTGATGTCCCTCGTTGAACCTTCCATTGAAGTCCTGGTGAGCGACCAGGAATTCGGCGGCCTGCCGGTTGTGATCGGCGTGCCGTTCGAGCGGGGCAGTGTCGTGGGGCTCTCGTCACTCGCCGTAACTGCTCCCAGCGGCAAACCCTGTGTGGCCGCAGCCCGGCCCTTGGTGATGTGGCCAGATGGGTCAATCCGCTGGGCATTGCTTGCGCTGCAATCGACGGAAGGCGGTCCGCATCGCGTCAGCCTGGACCACCCGTACGGGCAGCGGTCGGCAGTGGCAAGCCCTGTCACATTGACCCACTCTGGCGACCTAACGACCTTGGAGAACGGGCTGGTGCGAGTGGCGCTCGGCGCTGCCGGCCCCGGCCCGGTCCGGGAGATCATGGCGCTTCGGCACGCGTACCTGCCACGCCCGGAGGACCTGCGGTTCGTCGTGAACCAAGCCGGCACGACATACGACGCATCCCGGACGATCCGGGTTGTGGAGGAGTCGAAGTTGCGGACGCGCGTGAGGGTGGCGGGGGCTCACTTCGATCCCTCGGGGCAGCGGTTGCTGAACTACCGCCTGGACGTCGAGTTATGGGCAGGCTGGCCGGTGCTGCGGATGGACTATCAATTCTTCCATCTCGAACCGGGGCGCGAGGAGATCGCCGTTGACCGGATCGCGATGGAATGGGACGTCGCCCTGGGAAAGGAGACACAGCGGCATTTCGTGCAGAGTGCCCACGGGCTGTTGTACGTCCGCCGCGAGGTGTTCAACCCGGCTCCGGTGGCGATTCTCGCCGACGAGACGTGTGGCCCTCCGCACGTCGAGGATCCAGCAATGCTCCTGGACGACACTCGCTATCCGCTTCATCTTCGGCCGCCGCTAACCGCGACCTCCGACTGGCTGGGCGTGGGTGATGGCCAGCGCAGCCTGTACATTCGGATGCAGGATTTCACGCAGATGCGCCCCAAGCGTCTCGCCAGCAGCGGTGCGAGGCTCGAGCTGGAGATTTGGCCGGCATCGCACGGCACCCTGACGCTTCCCCAGGGGCGTTCGCGGCGACAGGTGATCACGGTGGCCTTCAGCGATCAGCCGCAGTTGAGTCCCGGTCAGGTTGAGAAGCTACTGGACGGACCCTTGTATGAGGGCCGGGCGGTGGTTGATCCGGCGTGGATGCGCCGGTGCGGCGAGTTCGAGGCCGACCGCCTGATGGCGCCGGCCGCGAATGTGCGTTTCGAGAAGTACTTGCACCGCTTGGTCAACCCTAGTACGCCGCAGGACATGTTCGATCTGGGCGACACCATTGATTCAGGGTACTGTCGGACATACATTCCCATCGCCAACAATATGCCACTGAAGCGCAATGCGCCGGCCCTGCCGAGGGTTTTCCTGGCCGCCCCTCATTCGCCCTTCGCAGAGTGGGCGCTCCCGCAGCTCTACGAGCCGGTGTGGACGAACAACGAATATGATGCCATCTTCGCGTTGTGCACCGAGATCATGCGCACCGGACGGGCCGAGTTGTGGACGCTGGCTCGCTGGTTTGTCCGCCACAATATCGAGGTAGATTTCGTCCACTACCACGACGACCGCCAACAGCACCACGGCACGCCACAGCATAGTTGCCGGCATAACCGCAGCGGCTCAATCCCCAGCCACTTCTGGACGCAGGGGCTGCTGCAGTACTACTGCATGACCGGCGATCCTGATGTCTTAGAGGTGGCCACCGCGCTGGGCGACCGGATCATCGAAGACCTGACGGTGCCAGAGCTGCGGCAGGCGTTCTGGGGCTTCACGCGGGAGCTGGGCTGGCCCACACTGGCGCTGGCGCACCTGGCGGACATCACGCAGGAGCCGCGGTTTGTGCGCCAGCTCGAGGAGATCCTCCAGTACTTCATGGGCTACGAGCAGCCGCCAGGGTTTGAGCATGCATTGGCCCGCAATCTGGTGGTCATGTCCTGCGCGTTCGAAGGCGCGGATCTCTACCAGCGACGGAGCGGCCGGGAAGACCTCAAGACCTGGCTCATACAGCTGTTGGGCAAGGTACGAGAGGCGCTTGAACAGGCGCACGGCGAAGGCGCCTCGGTCAGTACCATCATGGCCCCCATGGTGATGGCAATCGGCTATGAACAGACTGGCGACGAGAGGTTCCTCGACGTCGGCATGACCTGCCTGGATGAGCTGATCGACACCTCATTCTGGCCCAGTCCGCCCAATGAGACAAAGCCGGTGGCGATCGCGTACCGAGGGCTGGTGCGCTTCCTCCATCACGCTCACCAGGTGGGTTTGATGGATCGGCTGGAGTATCCGAGTGTGGCGAAATCGCGGGGCGATTCCCACTGCCCTGGCAAGTGATTTAGTTCCGAGCCCGCGCAGTTGAGGATTTTACGGTGAACTCGGAGCAGAAAGGTCTCGAGCGAGGCCGCAGGGCCGGCTCCAGCGCCCGCAACGTGCCGGGCGCTACGGAAGCGACTTTCAAAGCATGACGGATCCTGCATCTCACGGCGGCCGACATTAGTTCCACCGCCGCCATCCTGGCGGGGTTGAACGGCGTTCGGAAGGTAGGTGGAAGCTCGAGGTTAGCGCGGCTGACCACTTGCAGTCGGCCCAAACGTTCAACCCCATGTTTCGGCGCGATAGCCGCGTCCTCTGGAAGGCATTGTTGGGCCTTCTTCTTCTCGTGGCTCACGTGTTCCCAGTCCAGTCGAAGATCACCCCCAGGAGATCGCTCCCGTGATGGGCAAGCATGTCGTATATCCTGGGGGCTTCGTCGATCGAGACAAAGTGTGAAACCATCGGTTCGATCTTCATGAGCCCCTGTTGGTATAGAAAGAGGAGTACCTGCAAATCATCTGCGTCGAAATGACAGGAGGTCGTGATTCGCGCCTCCGTGCCATGCAGAAGGCTCCAGGGATAGCCTACGGTGTCGCGTACCGCCGTCATGGCAATAGTGCCGCCGCGAGCGAGCATTCTGTTGCTATGCACATCGAAGAGCAGATCCTTTGCGCTGCAACAGTCATAGATGTAGTAATAGGGGCCGCCCTCTTTGAGGAGCCTCTCCGTGTCCTCGTCGGCGGCGTTCAAGACGACATGCGCGCCGCATTTCCTCGCTATGTCCAGGCGTTTCTCGACTCTGTCTGTCACAGTGACCCTTGCCCCGGCGGCCATTGCCGCCTGGGCTGTGAAAAGCCCGATCGGCCCCTGGCCCGCCACCCAGACGTTAGCCCCTGGGCCGACCCCCGTTCGGCGAACGCTTCGCAATGCCACCCCTGCCACGCCGAATAATGCGCAGTACCTATGGTCCATATTTGCCGGCAGCTTGAGCAGTAGCGCGTTTTCATTGACGACGTTCCAGCCATTGTGGCCGACATACCTGCCGCAGAAAACCCAGTCGCCTATCCCGAAATGAGAAACCTCGCTCCCAGCAGCAACAACCTTGCTCACGTGCTGGTAACCATGCCGGCTTGGGAATTGTCCCCCACCAAATCCGTGCTCTGTTAGGAAGGCGTGCCGTTCGGTGCCGTTTGTGACTCCGGTATAGACTGTTTCCAGCAACAGTTCGGACGGACCCAACCGGGGCGGGTCGCCCAGATCCCGAAGGGCCAGTTCTCCCCTTGAGACGAATTCCAGGGCGGTCTTACGCATCTGGACGTCTCCCCCTCACGAGCGGGTCCTTTCTTACCACGAGGGTCGGCATGTAGTTTTCCTTCTCGAGATAATGGTGGCCGGGAGTGTGCGACCCTTCCGGGATGGTACCCATGAAGGGGAAGATGAGGACCTCCGGCGCTATGGGATCGCAGCCGTGCTCAACACCGGCCTCGACCATCCAGACATCTCCCTCTTCCAGCTCAAAGTCGCGCCTGTTGCCCTCACGATCAACCATGTGGGCCATGGCCTTGCCGCCCATAATCAGCCAGGTCTCGTCGCTGTCGTGAAAGTGCATTTCGACGGGTCTCTCCGGCGCGAACCGGATGGGTTTTGGTTTCTTGTATACTGGCATCATGTTCCTTTCTGTAATGGTGCCGCTGTCGTGTGGCACCCAACATTAAAGCTCAGCGACTTCAGCCCGCTGGAGCGAATTGTTAGGCGCTATGCGGGGGTAAAGCACGTTGCCCCGCCTTTCGAATTGAGTGTCGGGCGTTGGCTTTTTCGCCGTATTCGCGAGGAGGGCTCTGATTGTTCTTTGGTTCGGTTCGTTGATTTCTGTCTGTTCCTCCTTAATCCCGCGATCCGCCTGAAGCCATGTTTTGTAGTCCCGACAATCGCCCCTCTCAAACGGGAACAGCCACCCCTGAATGCCCGACGCCAACAGACCGACTGCAAATGGCCTCAGCGAATAGCGACAGAGCACAAAAAGCCCTGAGGAGAATCTTCCCTCATCTAGCGCCGGCGTAAACACGTCGAACAGAATCTCCTTGGCAGAAGTCATAATGTAGAAAGCGGCGCCTGTTTTCAGGGTCATGATCCCGATCTCCCTGATTGTGCATTGTCGACAGCATAGAGGAATGTCTGGCCCTCCAGAATGGAGCAGGTGTTCCAGGTAATGGCAGTCATGGTTTGGCCTGCCCGATGGGCATGGCGGATTCATCGGCTTCAGGCAGAAACCGACCCCGACTATCGATCGCGCGCCTGGGAAGCTCCGGCCAAGCGCCTCGTCGGATGTTGCAGTCATGTCGCCCGAGAAGTCGAGAGTGCCGCAGCCAAGGACGGCCCTTGCCGTCCTCGCGGGATGCGGCACGGCTACCCGTCTGAGGAACTGCCATCCGTATTCGCTGAAGAGACTATGTAAACCGAATTCCCACATCTTATTTCAGTCCTGAATCACGCGTCCGTCCGCACGTCTACAAGAGGACGGTCCCCAGCAAGGCCGGGACTACCTGCATCGTGGCGTTGTCCCATCCGTGAGGCGAGACGGCCTCGACCAGCGTCGAAATCGCAGCTATCAGCACAACGATGAGCAGGGATCTCCACGACAGCGCGAATTGAGGCGAAAGGGCCAGACACACAATCAGAGCCAGTGCCGACACAATCAGAACAGAGCCGGAACCTTCCAGACTCCGGACCGCCCGCACGCCGCGGACGGCGGGTACTCTGTACTGGTGTTTGCCAAAACGCGTTCCTACGGGTTCGGCGATTGCGTCCCCGAGCCCAGCCACAAGATAGCCGAACACGGCGGCACGAGGAAAGAAGATGTTGCTGAGCAGCCCCCCGATTAGCGTCGCGAAATAGGGCACAACGATGTAGTGCGTGCGCCTCGGCGCATCCTTCTCCCGCGCCATTGCTTCATACATGAAGTGGCCCGAACCCCTGAGAAGCGCATACGCGATCGCCAGAGTCGTCATCCCCCCAAACACGCATACACCGGGAGTCCCCCATATCCAGTGGACTACCACCACGGAGCCAAAGATGAGAGAATGAATGACTTTCCGCGTGTACCCGGTCTTCCAATTCCCGCGCGTTTTCAGAAACCCGGCAAACATCAGGCACGCCACGGCCCAGAGGAATGCCACCGGACAACCCACCGCGAGAGCCTTGGCGCTGGGGAAATTCGCGACGAAGAAATCCACGATATCTCGTACGTATGAGGTCATTGGCTACGCACACAACAAAACCAATCCACGCGAACCGCGCCGGTGGCTCACCGTTCGTGTAGAACAGCTTGTTCTGCTACTTGGTAATCCTCCCGTCATCGATTGGGCCGATCCGCCTAGGACCCCAAACCCGGTTCGGAGTGGCGTATGTGACACCGCCGGATGGGGGAACAGTTCGCGCCCAACTACTTATGCATCAGGATGTTGTGTCAAGCGAACGCTCTTATCATGGCGTCTTGCACTGATCGGCATAAGTCGCCGCCGGAACCTCGTCCATCGGGCTTGAGCAGGTCATCATTCTATGGACGTCCCCGCCATGAGTCAATGCGGGGCTTGCCAATGGTTTATTCCGAGGTCTACGTCAGAGTCGTTAGCCAAGTGGGCGTT
>Ga0315274_10002892_pt1 | contig 25572 bp, 17 predicted proteins | sample YL17G02_20_MG_FD_203700 | JGI IMG/M metagenome (GOLD analysis project Ga0315274, IMG submission 203700) | Sediment microbial communities from Yellowstone Lake, YNP, Wyoming, USA - YL17G02_20 | ecosystem: Environmental > Aquatic > Freshwater > Lake > Sediment | place: USA: Wyoming | collected...
CTCTTTATGCTCTTTTTCTGCCCATGAATTCTCTGTGTTCTCTGTGACTCTGTGGTGAGAGCTCTCTTCCGGACGGTCATGGTTTTTCATTGTTCGATGCGCGGACAATCATGGGGTCAGGCCCCGGAGTCCGCGCAAGGCCGGGCTCGCCTTATTTCCGGCCCTGATCTAGATAAAGGGATAACCGGACTGGCGGGCATTTCGCTGAATCCCGCTTTAAGGCGGGACGAGGCGGAATTGGATTGGTTTCCGCCGGACCTTAACTACGCAACGCACTTTTTCGCTGCGCTGAATTTTCAACGCTACTGGTGCGCCCGGAAATCGGGAACGCTAAGCGCTGAAGGCGAAAGGGAAAATCGGAAAAGGATTCGCGACTGAAGTCGCTCGCACAGAAGCAATCAACCGCGAACTCCCAACTCCCGACTCCCAACTCCCAATTCTCGAATTTTGTTGCGCTGAATTTTTGACGCCACTGGTCTGCCCAAAGTGAGAGAAACCCTCCTTCGCTCTTATCTGACGAAGTACGAGCACAGGCTGAGAGAGCTACGAAGGGCAGGCGAGAAAAGAGAAACGGTTCGGCCCTTCGGCAAGCTCAGGGCTCGCCGCCGGCGAGGAAAGAGGAATTGGGATTGCCAGCCGGTCCGGGGTCGTGATATACTTATGATAGTAACCACTCAACCGGATCGGAGGGGAATCCTATGAGGGATCAGCGGTCAGTGACACCGGGTCATGTCTTCTTGCTGGCTTTGGTCTTGTTGGCGCTCTTGCCGGGCTGTCCCAAGAAGCCTTCGGTCCGGCCTTTGGCCGGGGAGGTCCTCACCAACTCCTATACCATCCGGACCTACGGCTACCGCCAGACTTTCGTGGTCAAGACCACCGGCAAGGAAATCGAAAGAGTTTTCATCAAGGACCTTTCCTGGACCCAGACCTTCTCCAGCGTTCTTTCCTTCAAGGTCACCGACCAGAGCCGGGGACAGGACATGTTCGTGCCCGGGGCTTATATGGACGTCATGATCAAGATGATGGGTCTGAGCCTGCCCAGCAGGATCATCAACCTCAAGTACGTGCCGGAGCGGGAATTGTGGCTGCTGTTTCTGACCGGGGATTCCTGGCTGATCCTGCGCGTGGAGGTCAAGCCCTTGGCTGAAGGAAGCCTGGTCAATTTGAATTCACTGGGCAACGTCTCGCCGAGTGCGGCAAAGTTGGTGGATGGTTTCCAATTGGCCAAGGCCGCGGCCGGCCGCCTGGATTGGGGCATGGCCATGATCCAGGCGCAATTTGACCCCTCAATCGACCCCAAGAAACTCACGGAGCAGGGCCTCCGGGGCGAACTGTATGAAAAACCTTTCCAGGTTTACGAGGCTGAGACCTGGCTCAATGTCAGCCCGGAAAAGGCGGTGGAGCGCGGCCTGGAGCAGGACAATTTCAAGGCCATCATCGATGCCGGCCAGGTTAACGGCCTCACCGAATGCCTGTTCGCCGAGCAAAACCGCTCCCGGTGGGACCCCTCGCTTGAGGGCGCCAAGGCCAATGGAGAAATAATTTCCTGCCCTGATACCTCGGTCAGAATAGCCGGGATCAAATGGGACAATCACACCTTCGCCATGATCAAGCCCGACAATCTCGAAGACTTCGTCAACTTCTACCTCACAGTCAACAACGTGTTGGCCCAGATGGAACTCATGGGCAAGCCCGAAAATGGCGGCACCCGGATCTGGCTGCGCGTCACGGTGGAGCCGCCCGCGGCCAACCTGCCCAATTTGATGGAGGCTTTCATGTCCATCTCCGGCATCCCGCAATGGGCGAAAGACGTGATCATCCGGACCAAAGCCCGGATCGAGGGGGCGACCTGATCCGCTAGTCCGGTTTCCGGCCGAACAAAATCCGCCCCGCGAGCACTGCGCAAGGTTTTCCCAAACATTGACATGGTGCCTTGCGCGTCTAAAATCAGGTTAATGGTTGGCCGGGGGGAATCAAAGGAGTACATGGAATGGGTTGCGCTCCGCCTGCGGAGGCGCTTTGGCCGGAAGCGGGCATCGCGGGAGCGGGACCTGGTTGCGCTCCTGGTCAAGACCGTGCTCAGCCAGAACACCAACGACTTGAACCGCGACCGGGCATTTGACTCGCTCAGGCGTGCTTTTCCGCGCTACCAAGACATAACTCGCGCAAGCCTTCCCGCAATCGAAAAAGCCATCCGCGTGGCCGGGCTTGAGCGCCAGAAAGCCTTGCGGCTCCGGCAAATCCTGTCCCGGCTCCAAAAGGAAAACCATAAACTCAATCTGTCTTTTCTCTGCAAAATGCCCCAGGACCAGGCCCGGGAATATTTGCTTTCCTTCAAAGGCGTCGGCATGAAGACCGCCTCCGTGGTCCTGCTTTTCGGGTGCGGCATGGCCTTTTTTCCGGTCGATACCCACATCTTGCGCGTGACCCAGAGGCTGGGCGTTGTCCCGGCCAGGGCGACCGCAAAAAAAGCGCATGAAATCCTGGGCGCAATGGTCCCGTCCGGCCTTGGTTATGAACTGCACCTCAACCTGATCGAACACGGCAGGAATATTTGCAAATCCCGGAAACCCGATTGCCCGGTTTGTCCTCTTAACAGAAGATGCCGATACTATCACACGGTCTGGTTGAAAAATGAACGAGCGGCTTGATCAAATCCTCTCCAGCCTCGCGGCGCTCCGGCGGAAAACGCTCTTCACCAGGACCGCCCTGGCTTTCGCGCTGTTCGGCCTGGGCATGTTCGCGATCCTGATCGCGTTCAGCGTCACCTCCCGCACCGGACACGGCTCAGCCGCGCTGGGAATTGTTTTCTGGATTTACCTCTCCGGCGCGCTCTTCGCAACCGGGTTCCTGCTCAAAAGGAAATGGCTTGACCTGGAAAAGACCGCGCTGCTCTGCCAGGATCAATTCCCCGAACTGGGCGACGGCTTGATCAGCCTGGTCCAGCTGGGAAACACGCTCCGGAAAGGCAAGCCTGATTTCTCGCTCACGCTTTTTGAGCGGCACCTGGCGCAGGTTGAGGACAAGCTTTGCGGGATTGATCTTGACGACGCTTCGGGCGCGGAGAGGCTCAAAATTCCGGTTACGCTTTTTGCGGGAACCGCCTTGATCTGGCTGGTGCTTTTGATCTCGCTCCCGGGCTATTCCAACTCGCTGATCCAGGCGCTCAGCCTGCGCGCTCTCCGCCCGGGCAAAACCGCGGGCGTGGTCAAAGTCAGCCGGCCCCTGGAGCTTTATGATTTCTCCATCGCCTACCAGTATCCGGCCTACACCGGCCTGCCCGCGAAAAGGGTGGACGGAGGAGACGGGTCGATCAGCGCGATGAAGGGAACGGTGGCGGCGCTGCGGGCCAAAGTCCCGGTCAAGGTGGAAAAGGCGTGGCTGCAGTTTTCTTCGGGCGGGAAAATGGAGGTGACGCTCAAGGGCTCGGAACTATCGGCCCGGATGATCTTGCTTGACTCCGGGCGATACCGCGTCCAGGCCCTGGACCAGGACGGCAAGCAGTGGACCGAACCGGTCTTCCACCAGATCAACGCGGCCGCGGACAACCTCCCGGAGGTGGCGCTTATCGAGCCGGCCTCTGATTTTGTCGCGAGCCAGGAGCAGGAGGTCAGGCTCAAGTTCCGTTCGCGCGATGATTTCGGCCTGGAGCAGACTTCGCTGGTCTTCACCAGCCGCGGCCGGGAGAAGCGCATTCCCGTTCAGGAATTCAGCCCGCCGGAACTGGAGGCCGAAGGCGAATACGGCTGGCGGCTTTCCGAGCAAAACCTTATCCCCGGCGAAAAAGTTTCTTATTACATCGAGGCCCGGGACAACAACCACGTGACCGGGCCGGGGATCGGGAAGAGCCAGGTCCGCTATCTGGAAGTTTTCAGCCCGCTCAAGAACCACCAGGCGGTGATCGCGGAAGAGCAGAAATTGTTTGAAGCCCTGATCGCTTTCCTCGGCCAAAGCATTGACGCCGTGACCGTGAAGGCCGCGCCCGCCAAATACCGGGAAAATGAATCCGGCCTGATCAAGGGGCTGGCCGACCTGAAAGCGCTCGCGGACGCGGTCAGGAAGGAGGCTGACCAGGACGAGTACTCCACTGCTCTGATCCGGGAGGCCCTGGCCCTGGCCTCGGCGCGCTACGGCAAAATGACCGGGGAGCGCAGGCGGAGCTTCAGCGCCAAGGACCAGAATTCAACCGAGGCGCAGCGCGGCAAGGCCGTTGTGGAGATGGAGCGGGACGTGCTGTTCTGGGACCTGCAGCTTAAGAAGCAGCGGATGGATTACCTGCTCTCGCTGGGCAAGGAGTTGAAGGAAGCCGAGGCCCAGCTCCGGAAACTGATCGATGAATACAAGCGGACCGGCAACCTGGATCTGCTGGCGGAGATTGAAGCGCGGCTGGAGGAGCTCAAGGCCGTTTATCAGGAATTCCTGGCCGGCGTGGCCCAGTTGGACCAGACCCAGGTTGACGAGTTCGTCAACATGGACGCGCTTGCGCGAAAGGGCGCGGGGGACGTCATGCAAAGGCTGGAGCAGTTCCGGCAGTCGGTGCATGACCGCGACATGGACAACGCCATGCGGGACGCGGAGGATTTTCTCAACGGGCTGGATGAAATGCTCAGCGACCTGGAAAAGGGCTCGGAGTCCATGGGCCAGGCGATTTCCGAGGAACTGATGGCGCAGGTCGAAGAGGGCATGAACGAACTGAAGATGCTGCGTCAGGCCGAGGAAAAGCTGATCCAGGTCACGGACCCGATTTACCAGGACCTGCTCAAGCGCCAGGAGCGGATGAGCGCCTCGGCGCAAAAGATCATTGACGGGCTCAAGCCGGAGATGGACCGGCTGGAGCAAAACCTGCGGGAGCAAACGGACCTGCTCAACCGGACTCCGCTGGACTACAAGGACCCGCAGCAAGCCCAAAAGTCCATGCTGGCCAAGAACCGGATTTCGTCTTCCATCTGGCAGTTGCAGCAGCAGGTGCGCAACGCCAAAGACCTTCTTGAAAGCAGAGATTATGAACCGGCCGGCCGGGAAATGAGAGCCGTGCAGAACACGCTCGAGCGGGGCAAGACCGATTTCAACCGCGAATGCGCCGGGTCAGTTCCCGGCAAAGGCGCCCAGGCGGTCAACTTGAGCCTGGACCGGAACGTGAACTCGGCCAAAGCCGTCGCGGACAGAATTTCGCAAATGGCCGGAACGCAGACCGAGGGCCTTTCCCAGGCGCAAAAGGACGCGCTTGAGCGGCTGAGCCTTGAGCAGGGAGCGCTCAAAGACCGGCTGATCGCGCTGGAGAAAAAGGTCGGAGACCTTTTCAAGGATTTGCCCGCGCCGCCCGACAAGGTCCCGAAGCAATTGAGCAGCGCCGAACTCAAGATGAGAGACGCGCAGGGCGAACTGGAGCTGGACAACGCCGAGTTGGCGGTAATGGCGGAAAAAGAGGCCAAGCACTGGCTGGAGCAGGCGGAGAAAGCCCTGGAGCAGTTCAAGCAGAAGGTGATGGAGAATTCCAGGTCCGGCTCGGTCGCGGACAGGGAAGGAGGCGGTTCGCGGCCCGGTCAGGGCAAAGACGGCGGCATGGGGATCAAGACCCAGGACTTTGAGCTGCCCGGCCGCGAGTCCAACAAGGACCCGGTGGAGATGAGGAAACAGATACTCAAGGCCATGCGCGAGGGCTCGCCCAAGGATTACGAAGAACTCAACCGCGACTATTACAAGAGGCTGGTGCAGTGATGCGAAAACTATTCGCAGTCCTGGTCATTGGCGCCGGTCTCGCGGCCGGAACCCTCGCCGCGGACAAGACTGAACTCGCCGGCATGCTTGCCCGGGGATATGACGCCTTGGAGTATTGGGACTTACCCAAGGCGGACGAGGTCACTGTAAAGCTTCAAGCCGAGTTGCCCAAGGAAGCCGACCCTGCGGCCAGGGTAAAAATCGAAGTTTATTTCGCGGAATACTGGTTCAACAAGGGCGATTATGCGCAATCGCTCGCGGCGCTCGACCGCGTGGTCTTGCTGGGCGCCAAACGGGAGGGCGACTACCTCGAATTTGACAAGCGCGTCAGGCGTCTCTCGGAGATTTTCAGCGCCGCCAAAGAAGCGCAGAGCGAGCACTTCCGCATGCGCTGGATTGACCCCCGCGACGAGGTCATGGTCAAGCCCGGGCTGGCCGCCCTGGAAAAAGCATGGCAGGCTTTGAGCAAGGACCTGAATCACAGCCCCGCGGGCGAGAAGGTGCTGGTTGAACTATATCCAAAGCTTTCGGACCTGGCCGCGGCAGTCGGCTTGGACGAGAAGATGCTCAAGGACTCCGGCACCATTGCCATCTGCAAGTTCCGCCGGATGATGCTGGCATCCCCGCGCGTGCTCCTGTTCGGATACGACTACCAGACCACCATGAGCCACGAACTCGCCCATTTCTTCGTTTATACCAAGAGCGGGCCGGACGTCCCGGTCTGGTTCCAGGAAGGACTGGCCAAGTTCGAAGACCAGAGCTACAAGGCCGCGGCCGGACAACTTGACCCCGTGGCCAAAAGTTTCCTCACCAGCGCGGTCAAAAACAACGAACTCATCACCTTCGCCCAGATGCATCCGACTTTTGCCCAGTTCAAGACCCCCAAGCAGGGGCAGCTCGCCTTCGCGGAAGTCGAGACCATGGTCGACTATCTGCGCAAGAGCTGCGGCGGGGACGCATGGTTCAGGCTGCTTGACCTGATGGAGGCCGGCAAGGACGACAAGGCCGCGGTTGAAGAAGTCTGCGGCCGGGAATTCGGCTCGGTCTGGGCGGGCTGGAAGCTGGACGTGCTGGCCAGGAACTGGCAGGTGATCCCGAACGCGGTGGTCATGAAGCTTGAGTTCAAGGAGCAGACCGGGGGCGAGGACGAGTATGAGGAGGTCCCGGTTGATAAGGGCAAGGCTTACGAATACCTCCGGCTGGGCGATTTGCTGCGCGACCGCGGTTTTTACGGTCCGGCCTGTTTTGAATACCAGAAGGCCGCGGCCTTGGAGCCTTACGTGCCCATGGTGTTGAACAAACTGGGGCTGGGCCGGGTGCTGGCCGGAAATTTCAAGGCCGCGCTCGAGCCGCTTAACAAGGTCACGCAGACCTATCCGGGATACAGCACCGGGTTTGTCAACCTGGGCCTGGCCTATGAGGGACTTAAGGACGACGCGCAGGCCATCGCCGCGTTTGAGCGAGCCTCGGAGCTCAATCCCTTCAACCCCGCGCCCTACGTCAAGCTGTTCGCGATCCATGAGAGGCGCGGCGATCAGCAAAAGCTGGATCAAGTGAAAGAAGCGTTTAATATCATTAATCGGAGACCGGGAGGATAATTTGGAAGAAGTAAAAGAATTGGATCGGGAACAGGAACTGGCCGCGGTAGCGGAGATGGCCGGGTCGCACCGGCAGATCATTACGGAAATGAGAAAGGTGATCGTGGGACAGAACGAGGTGATCGACCTTTTCCTGATCTCACTCTTCAGCCGGGGACACGGCCTGTTTGTGGGCGTGCCCGGCCTGGCCAAGACGCTCATGGTCTCAACCCTGGCGCAAATCCTGAACTTGAGCTTCAGCCGCATCCAGTTCACTCCGGACCTGATGCCCTCGGACATCACCGGCACCGAGATTTTGGAGGACGACCAGAAGACCGGCCGTCGCGGGTTCAAGTATTTGAAAGGGCCGATCTTCGCCAACGTGATCCTGGCGGACGAGATCAACCGCACCAGTCCCAAGACCCAGGCCGCGCTGCTCCAGTCCATGCAGGAATACCAGGTCACCGCGGCCGGACAGACCTACAAACTGGAATTGCCTTTCCTGGTGTTCGCCACCCAGAACCCGATTGAGCAGGAAGGAACTTACCCCCTGCCCGAAGCGCAGCTGGACCGGTTCATGTTCCAGATCGACGTCAACTATCCCGGGTTTGAGGAAGAGGTGATGATCGTGCGCTCGACCACGGCCACGAGTTCGTTCAGCCTGGCCCGGGTCTTGAGCCGGGAGCGCATCCTGCAGTTGCAGGAACTGGTCCGGAGAGTGCCGGTCGCGGACTACGTGATCAACTACGCGGTCAAGCTGGCGCGGGCGACCAGGCCCAACGAAAAGCTCGCGCCCGATTTCGTGCGCGAGATGGTGGCCTGGGGCGCGGGCCCGCGCGCGAGCCAGTACCTGGTGCTGGGCGGCAAGGCGCGCGCGCTGATCAACGGCCGGTTCGCGGTCGGTTGCGAGGACGTGCGGGCGCTGGCGCAGCCGGTGCTCAAGCACCGGATCATCGTGAACTACCGGGGCGAGGCCGAGGGCGTGGACTCCACCCGGATCATTGACCGCCTGCTCGAGACTCTGAAAGAGGAACCGCAAGAAGGATGAACAGGTGGCAGAGCCAGGACCAGGCCCTGGACCTGATCTCGCGGGTGCGGAACCTGGAGCTCAAGGCCCGGGAGGTTGCGGAGGGGGCCCTGATCGGGCTGCACCGCTCGCGCCACCGGGGATCTTCGATTGAGTTCTCGGAGCACAAGGCATATTCTCCCGGCGATGAAATCCGGCTGATCGACTGGAAGCTTTACGGCAAGACCGACCGTTTTTTCATCAAGCAGTTTGAGGACGAGACCAGGATCAGCGCCTATATTTTGCTGGACGCCAGCGGGTCCATGGCCTACCCCGAAGACCGTTTGGTCAAGTTTGAATACAGCCGGGTGCTGGCCGGGGCGCTTTGCTATCTCCTGCTCGGACAGGGCGACTCCGTGGGCGCCGGCCTCATCAACCGCGGAGATTTCAAATGGCTGCCCGCGCGCTCCGGGGAGCGGCATTTTTCCGAGTTGGCCGAAGTCCTGGCCCGGGCCGAACCCGAAGGAGAGACCCGGCTCGGGCCGCTTATCTCCGAGTTGGCCAACCGCGTGAAAAAACGCAGCCTGATCATCCTGATCAGCGACTTCTTTGACCCGGAAAGCCAGGTCGAGACCAGCCTCAAGCTCTTGCGCCATCACCGGAACGAGTTGGCGCTGTTCCAGGTGCTGGCCAGGGAAGAAATGGAGTTTCCCTTTGAGCGGATGAGCTGGTTTGAGGGGTTTGAGAACGAGGGGCGCGTGCTCATCGACCCGGCTCAGCTTAAGAAGAAGTATTTGAGGACTCTCAAGTCTTGGCGGAAGCGGCTTGAGCTTTTGTCCCAGGAGTTGGCCGCGGACTACCAGCTCTTTTGCACCGACCAGGCCCCGGGCCAGCTATTGAGCTCATACCTTTTGCGCCGCGGCCAGACCCGGAGGAGGCGCGGCCGGGCATGAATTTCGGCTCGCCACTCTATCTTTTGGGCCTGATCGGGATGGCGATCCCGGTGATCATCCATTTCTGGAAGATGCGGCGGGCCAAGACCGTGCGCTTCGGCGCGATCCGCTACCTTTTGCAGAGCGAGGAGGTCACCCGGCGGCGTCGCAAGTTCTGGGAATACCTTTTGCTCCTGGTGCGGATGCTGCTGATCGCGGCCGTGAGCCTGGCGCTGGCCCGGCCCTTTCGGCTGGAGTCCGTGCCGGCCCTGAGCTTCGGCTCCGGACAGAAATCCCTGGTCGTGGTCCTTGACGACTCGCTCAGCATGCAAAGGGGAGGCCTGTTCGCCGAGGCCAGGGGCGCCGCCTTCTCCGCGCTCAACCAGCTCACGGACCTGGACCAGGCCGGACTTATCCTGCCCTGCCGGGGAATGGAGACCGAGCTCGGCCGCGAGCGCGAGCGGATAAGGAAAAGCATCCGCGACGCCCAGCCCACTTTCGAGCGGGCCAATATGGTTTCCGCGATCGCCCGGGCCCAGGAGATGCTGGGCCGCGCCGGCGCCAAGAGCAAGAAAATCCTGGTCATCACCGACCTCCAGAAGGCCGGCTTCGCCGACGCGCCGGCGCTCGGCGATTTTGACGGGGAGATCTATTTTTACGACCTGGGCAAGAGCAGCCTGGAGGCCAATTACGCGCTGGGTCCGGTGGAGTTGAGCCGGGAGAGCCTGGCGGGCGAGCAGTCGGTCAAGGCCCGGGTCTCGGTCTATGACTTCGCGGATGAGCCGGTGGAGGCTCGGCTGGCGCTGAGCCTGGGCGGACAGGCGGTGGCGCGAGGGTCGGTCTTGCTCAAGCGCTGGTCGGTGGCGGAGAAGAATTTCGTGGTCAACCTGCGCGAGGACGCCGGCGCCGAGGGCAAAGTGGAGCTGGAAAACCCGGACGCGCTCGCGCTCGATAACCAAAGCTACTTTCATTTGCGCGGGGGCGGCCGGGTCCGGACCCTGGTGGTGGACGGCGACTGGTCGACCGAGGTCACCAGCCGGGAAAGTTTCTACCTCGAGCGCGCGCTCAACCCCAGGCTCTACGCCCTGAGCCGGATCGATCCGGAAGTGGTGAGCGAGAACGGACTGGAACAGGTCCAGCTCGACAACTTCCAGGTCATCGTGCTCGCGGATTGTTTTCTCAAAAACCAGGCCCAGGCATCCAGGCTCAAGGATTTCGTCGCCAACGGCGGCGGGCTTTTGATCGCGCTGGGCGAGAAGGTCAACGCCGACCGCTACAACAGTCTGTTCAGCGACCTTTTGCCGCGCGAGTTGCGGGAGGTCAAGGTGTCGTTCGCAGGCGCCGCGTCTGCCAGGGAGTTCCAGCCGGTGCGCCTGGACACCAGCTTCATTGGTTCTTCGGAGCGGCACCCGGTGCTCAAGCCCTTTGGTTCCGCGGGGGAGGGAGACCCGGCGCATGCCGGGTTCTCGAAATTTTTCCTGCTCTACCAGGAGCTGGCGCCCAAGGGACAGGTCATTCTCAAGCTCACCGACGGCACGCCGATGATGGTTGAAAAGGCCCATGGCCGGGGCAACGTGATCATGTTCGCCTCAAGCATCGGCCCGGGATGGAACGACCTCTGCATCCATCCGGCATTCCTGCCCCTGCTCCACCAGACCATTCTCTATCTGGCGAGGTCGCTGTTTGAGGTCGGCGGCCAAGGCGCCGAGGTGGGGGAACAGGTCGAGCTTGCGCTCCCTTCCGGGAAGAGCGGGGCGTTTGCGAGGACGAGCCGGGGCACGGAGATGAGCCTGGCTCCGGAGAAACAGGCGGGCCAGAACCTGGTCCGGATCAGCCGGCTTACCGAGCCGGGCATTTATTATTTCTGGTATTTGCCCGGGCCCGAGCCCAGGACCATGGACAATGCCGACTTCATCCTGGCGGTAAATCCGGACCCGCGGGAGTCCGACTTCCGGAAAATATCCGCCGCGGAACTCAAGAAAATAACCCCGGCCGCCGCGGTTTACATCTCGAGCGAAAAAGGCGTCAAGTCCGAGCCCGGGGCCCGGGGCAAGACCAGCTCCGTCAAGCGGCCATACCACGCAAGCTTCCTGCTCGCGCTCGTGCTGCTCGCGGGCGTGGAGCTTTTGATTCTGGCTAGGAGCGGCCTGGAATGAACCGCAGGGATTTCATGAAGAGTTTCGGCGCCGGGCTGGGAGGGCTGGCCCTGGGCAGGAGGGCGCTCGGGCAGACGCCGTTTCCGGGCCGGGGACCCGAAAAGTACGACTTCTTTTTCGCGCAACTGGTTTACGGACAAGGCCTGGCCTGGAACCCGAGACCATCGGTCGCGCGCTCCCTGGCCCAAATCCTCAACCACAGGACCAGCATACCCGCGAGCCCGGAGCGCGTGGAGCTGAAGCCCTCAAGCCCGGAACTGCCCCTTTACCCTTTCCTCTACTGGAGCGGCGAGTCGGAATTCGACCCGCTCCCGGAAAGCGACATCACCCTGCTCCGGGCATGGTTCGAGGCCGGAGGGTTTCTCTTTGCCGACGACGCCCTGGGCATGGAAGACTCCGGGTTTGACCGCTGCTTCCGGCGCGAGCTCAAGAGAATTTTCCCGGACCATGAACTCAAGCAGATTCCCGGCGACCACACCATCTTCCAGTCCTACTACCTGCTCGACGGCGTGTCCGGCCGGAAAGCATCGGCGGCTTATTTCTCGGGGATCGACCGCGGAGAGCTCACGGTCGTGATCTATTCCCAGAACGACATGGCCGGCGCGATCGAGCAGGGCGCGGGCTCGGCTTTCCGCTACAGCGTGGAGCCGGGCGGGGAGCGCCAGCGCGAGCGGGCGACAAGGCTTTGGGTGAACATTGTGTTGTATGCGCTGACCGCGAACTACAAGAAGGACACGATCCACACCGGTTTCATTTCCGAGCGGAGGAAGCGTCGTCCGCGATGATTTTCAAGCTATTGCAAATAAGCGGGGTTGACCCCTCGGGTTACAACCGGCTGATGCTGCATTTTGCCGGGCTGAAGTCCGGGCGCGGCTTGTGGGTCTGCGCTCTGCTCTGCGCGGTCTTTGCCGCGAGCGGGTATTTCATGGTCAAGCCGCTGGCTTCCCGCAGGCGCAAGGCCATTATCCTTGGGCTCCATTCGCTGGCCATGGCTTTTGCGCTGGCGGTGTTTTTGCAGCCGGAACTCAGGCTGGCCGTGGCCCAGGGCGTGAAGAGCCCGCTGGCGGTGTTGGTCGACGGGTCGGAGAGCATGTCGGTATCCTCCGGAAACAAAAGCCGGGTCGAGCTTGCCCGGGACTGGCTGGAAGCGAACCGGTCATCGTTCGAAATGCTGTCCCCGGATTTCGAAATCAAGTGGTTCAGCTTTGACGAAAAGCTGAATTCGCTCCCGGCCGATTTCCTGGAGCAGAAAAACCTCAAGGCCGAGGGCCCGGACACCAAAACCCTGGAGTCGCTGGCCATGGTCCGGAAGGAAATCGGCAACAAGCCGCTCTCCGGGGTGATCATCATTTCGGACGGGGCCGACCGGGGCGAACTGGCCCGGGCCGGGGCGGCCGGGGCCGAGCAGCGGCAGAAGTTCGCGTCGGATTTCAGGAAAAAATCCGAGGGCATGGGAAGAATTTACACGGTGCTGGCCGGGAGCGCGGAGACGCTTAGGGACTTGGGCCTGGTCAAGGTTGAGAACGACAGTTACGGTTTTGTGAAGAACCCGTTTGTGGTCACCATCGAGTTGCGGGCGATGGGGGATATTCCTTATCAGAATTCGGTGGAGTTGTGGCAGGAGGACAAGCTTTTGGTGGCTCGTCCGTTCACACTGGAGCCGGGCAAGGACACCAGGGTTGAGCTGGAGTTTGTGCCCCAGGAGGTGGGAAGATTCCTGTTCCGGGTGCAACTGCCGGTCTATGAGGGCGAGGCCAGCGTTGAGAACAACCAGAGGGTTTTTCCGCTGACCATCATCCGGGACCGGATCCGGGCGCTTTACATCGTGGGCAACCCGAGTTGGGACGAAAAATTCCTGCGCCAGTGCCTGAAGAAGAACCCGGCGGTTGACCTGGTCAGCTTCTACATCCTGCGCGAGTATTATGACGACCCGGAGGCGCCGGAGGATGAGCTGTCGTTGATCCCGTTTCCGACCAATGAGCTGTTCACCAAGGAGCTGGGCAGTTTTGACCTGGTCATTTTCCAGAACTTTTTCGGACAGCAGTACATGATGCCGAACTACATCTGGAACCTGCGCGATTACGTTGTGAACAAGGGCGGGGCGCTGGTTTACATCGGCGGTCCTCGCGCTTTTACCAAGGACCAGTTTGACGCTCCGCTGGAGGACATTCTGCCGGTTGATTTCAGTTTCAAGGCGCCGAGCTACAGGCCGGGCAAGTTCCGGATGCGGCTCACGGCCGCGGGTTCGCGCCACCCGGTCACCCGGCTTGACCCGGATGAATTCACCAACAAGAGAATATGGGACGGGCTTGGGGAATTCCAGGGCTACAATCTGGTCTTGCGCCCCAAGCCGGACGCGCTGGCGCTGGCGGACACCGGCTCGGGCGAAACTCCGGTTATGATTGCGGTGCGCGAGGCGGGCAAGGGCAGGGTGATGGCGATCGCCAGCGACGACCTCTGGCGCTGGCATTTCCAGGTCGGAGGCCTGGCTCAGTCGTCGAGGTATTACCAGCTTTTCTGGGAGCGCGCCCTGCGCTGGCTGATGAAGGACCCGGAGATGAAGCCCATGAGTTTGAGTTCGGTGAAGGAGTCCTACCGTCCCGGCGAAGAGGTCAGCCTGTTCTTCAACGTCCGGGACAATTCTTACGAGCCGGTGAGCGGGGCCACGGTTGAGTTGAGCGCGGTCAAGGCCCCGGGTAATTGCGGGGCGGTGGAGCCGCAGGCCGCGGAGATTTCCGCGGGCAAGTACCAGTTCAAGTTCAAGCTGGACTGCCCGGGCGGGTACCGGTTCCGGGCCGTTGCCGGCAAGGACGGAGCAGAGCTGGGCTCGGACCAGGAGATCCTGGTGGTGAGCAAGGAAAGCGCGGAAATGGAAGACCTCTCCCTCCACCCGGAACTGCTCCAGACCGTCGCGGAGCTGAGCAAAGGCAAAATGCTCCGGCTGGACCAGAGCGCGGACAAAATGAGGTTCGATAAGCTCAAGCTTGAAGAAATAACCTCGGCCAAGGACATCCCGGTCTGGGACAACTGGATCACCTGGTCGGCGCTCGCGCTTTTTTTCGGTCTCACCTGGGGCCTGAGGAGGTACTGGGGATTGAGTTGAGCGCGGGCCATGAGCCCGGCGGCGAAGGGGAGTTGGATTGCAATATTCGGGTCAAGTTGTCGTATAATGAAATAGAGCGCTCAAAGGAGGGAGGCCAATGTCCAGTCACGGGATTTTGCGGCTTTTCACCAAGGCGTCGGCTTTGGCGGTTTTTTTCTTTTCGCTGAGCCTCTACGGGTCCGAGATGCAGGCGGCGCAGTTGTCGGGAATCAAAGGCATGGTTGTGATCTTCGACGAGAACGGCATGGCGCGCGCGACCACGGAGGGCATGGCGGTGCTGGGCGAGGAGTTGGTGGAGACCGCTATGGGCGCCAGGGTTACCGTGGTCTTTGACGACGGCGGCAAGGTTGAACTGGGGCCCTCCACCCGGGTCAAGGTGAATGACCTTGCCTCGGGCGACGGCCAATCGATTTTTTTGTATCTGGGCAGGGTCTTCTGCCGCATCATACCTTTGAAGACCGCTCGGCCTTCATTCACGGTCCACAGCTTGAGCACGGTTGCGGGCGTGCGGGGCACGGATTTTGAGATGGCCGCGGGCATGGACGGCGGCAGCCTGGTGAGCGTGGAGAGCGGGGAGGTTGAACTCATGGTCGGCGAGATTTCGGATCCGGTCAAGAGCGGGGAAGAGGCGGAGATCAGCTACGACAGCAAGATCAGAAGGGGCAAGCGGCTTCCCAAGGACGACGCCCAATGGGGCAAGTGGATGCAGGCGCGGCAGGCGTTCTTCGTGCAAAACATAGACCAGGTGGCCGGGGTGCTGACCGCCAAGATCGACCGGAGCCGGTCGCGGATATCGGAGCAGGACGCCAGGATGGCGCAAGCCAAGAAGGTCCTGGCCGCCTACTATCAGCAGGGCAAGCTTCCGCCCGAGAAGCTGCGGGAGCAGGTGGGCAAACAGATCGATATTTACATGAAACTGATGGACGACCTTTCGCGGGCGGACAACACCCTGCTCGCGGTTAATTACGTTGTCAACCGCGCGAATGAGCAGGTGATGATGAACCCGGGCGCATATAGCCCGGATTTCACGGCCAAGGTGAAATCGACCCGGGACAAGCTGACCAGGATGGACGTCGCCAAGGTCCACCGCCAAAACCGGCAGAGTATCAGGGGCCATTTTGCCGGAGTAATGAAGGCCGCCAGGAAATGGGACTTGCAGGACCGCGTCTGGAAGGACCTCCCGCCCCGGACCCGGCAGAAAATGATGCAGAGATGGCAGGAGCAGGAATCGAAGCAGTCCCCGCAGGAGTTGAAGAAACAGCCCTCGCCCAGGCAGTCCCCCGCGCCCAAGCGGAAGGCCAAGGGCCAGAGGTAGCGCGGTCGATTTCAGAAAAAAAGGCGCAGGATGAAGACAACGACTTGGCGCGCTCCCGCCATTTTTCCTGCCAGCCGCGGGGGAGCCCAAAGCCCAAGTCATGGACAGTAAGGCCAAACTCAGCCCCCATTTCAAGGTCCTGCTTGGGATCGTCCTGGGAAGTCTGGCGCTCAAGCTGTTGCTGATGCCGAGCCTGGGCAATCTGCCGCTCCGGGGCGACCCGGCCATGTATTGGCAAAACAGCGTGAACGCCCTGGCCGTTTATTTTTCCCGGCTCGACTATCAAGCCCCTCTTTATCCCATTTTTATTTTTCTAAGCCGGACCCTTTTCGGGCAGCACGCCCTGCTTGCGGTGAAAATCGAGCAGGTCCTGATCCACAGCCTGGAAGTGATCCTGGTCTATGCCCTGGCCGCGAGGTTTTTTCCGCGGAGGGCCGCCCTGGCTGCCGGCATCATCGCCTGCTTTTATCCCGAGCTGGTCTCGTTCAGCTACCTGCTGTTTTCCGAAACCTTTTTCCTCGCCTTTTTCCTGGGCTTTGTCATCCTCTATTTTGACGGGCTCCATTCCCGGGGCCCCCGAAGTTTTGGCCGCATGGCCCTGGCCGGCGTTCTCTACGGATTGGCGACCCTGGTCCGCGCCGGCAATTTGTATTTCTTTCCCCTGACTCTCCTCCACCTCTGGATTTTCGGAAAGCGGCCCGGCCGGGAGAAATTGGCCTTGAGCCTGGTCTTAACCCTGTTCCTGCTGCTGCCGGTGTCGGTCCAGACTTTCAAGAATTACCGGCTGGCCGGATGTTTCATCCCGGTGGACACCTCGCCTTACCAGACGCTCTACAAGCACCACAACCTGTCTTATCCGCTGAACATGGACTTTCGGGGCTGCTATGAATCGCCTCCCAACCCCTGCCCGGACCCGAACATCTGCGAGCAAAAAAAATGTCAGACCGCGAAGGCCCTGGCTTTCATCAAAGCGCATCCGCTGGTCGAGCTCAGGCACGCGGTGATCAAAGTGATCAATTTATATTCCCCCAACCTGCGCATCTACCGAATTATTTTCAACACCGACACCGCTCAATACCCCAACCTGAAAATATTCCAGGGCCGATGGTTCCGGGTCCTAGGCTCGTCCGCCTATTTGATCCTGGTCTTGCTGGCAATGCTCGGCCTGGCCCTGAGCAAGGAACGGGAACTCAAAACTTTTTCCCTGTTCCTGATCGCGTTCTACACGCTCGCCTGCGCAATCGCTCTCGGAGGGACCAGGTACCGAATGGCGTTTTTGCCTTTCCTCATCATCTACGCGGGGGCATTCCTGGGGCTCACCCGGCCGGAACTGGCCGCGGCCAGGCGCTGGAAGCTTCTGCTCTGCTTTCTGGCCTGGGTGTTTTTTCTCTACGTGGTCTTTTCCCGCCTGGTCCTGATCTTGAGTTAGCGGGCCTTGAGGGGTCTGGCCTTATCATCTGCTACTCTGCGTAGTCCCGCCTTAACCCCTCCTTGAAGCGGGGGGGACGCTTGTTACTCTGCGTAGTAGCTACGCTACGTAGCACGAGACGTAGCACGAGGCAGTCAAACTTCCGCGAAAAGGCCTGACCCCTGAAGACGGTTTCCGTCACCAGGGCTGCATGGGATAATTCATCCACAGGTTCTGGCCGGTCAGGCCCTTGACCCGGTTGTCCACCGCTTCATCCCAGCGCGCTTCCCTGTCCTTCATGATCTTCTTATGCCATTCAATCCTTTTCTGCTCCCATTCGATGCGCTTTTTAAGGTCCTGCTGCTCGGCTTTCATCTCGCGGTCAACCAGGGGCCTCAACTGTTTTTCGATTTCTTTTTTTCGAGCCGGGTCATCGGTCGCATGGTACTGCTGGGTCAGTTCCCGGATTTTCAAAATATTCTTGTAGCGCGCCGGGTCGGTGCGACGGACCTGGTCCATGTACATTTGCCGGTGGAACTGGCGCCCCGGGCCCGGCGGGTATCCGTACGGACAGCCCTCCGGGGCCATCATCCCGGGACCCATGCCCCGGCCCATGCCGTAGCCCGGACCCATGCCCATGCCGTATCCCGGGCCCATGCCGCAATACGGGCAGGCGCCGCCATACCTGGGCGATAAGGTCGAACCCGCGGACGGGGTCATGCCGTATTCGCCCTCCGGCGGATAAAGCCAGTCATCACCGTAGATGCCGCCCTCTCCCGGATAGGGCTGCGCAATCGCCAGCCACCCCAGGCCGGCAACCAGCACCAGCCCCGCGGCAAGAATCATTATTTTCTTTTTCATCTGGTCCCTCCTTTTTTGAGCCCGCTGCCGGAACGGCCCGGCATAATCGCGAGTCTTGTCAAAATTTAAGCACCGGAATCCGAAGGGCAAGCGAGGCCGCGCAAAAAGCGGGCGGGGTTTTGGGGAACCCCGCCCTTAGGGAATGGGGGAAAATAAGACAGGTTAATTATTTTTTGACTCCGGGTTTAGCCGGCGCCGGTTTTTGCGGAGGCCTGGCCGGAGCCTTGGGCTCAAGCGTCTGGTCTTGCTCGTCCGGTCCGGGCGCCAGGGGCGCGGGCTCAAATTCCAGGTAGTCAATTTGACCGGTGACCTTCTTGAACTGGAACTCCAATACCTGGTCCCAATGCTCATCGCGCTGTTTGAGGATCTTCCGGATTTGCTCCAGCTTTTTCTCCATGGCATCCACGCGCTTCCGGGCTTCGTCCTGCTGGGCCTTCAGTTCAGCCGCCAGCAGCGGCTTCAATTTTTTCTCGATCCGCTGCCGCCTTGCCTCGCTGTCCGCAAAGCGGTATTCCCGGGCCAGGTCATAGATATCCAGGATGCGGTGATAACGTTCGTGGTCCTGCCAGCGGAGACGTTCGAGGTAGCGGCGTCTGGCCTCGGCCTTCTGCTCCCTTTGCCGGTACTGTTCAGGGGTCATCCTCGGCTCGTTGCGCCGGCGCTGGGGATACTGCTCCGGCAGCATGAAATCCTCCGGAGGCATCTCGTCCCGGCCTTGACTCCGGTGCGGCTGGCCGAGCGCAACCGGGCCCAGGCCCAAGCCCAGCAGAACCCCGGCCATGATGACCAACAACTTCTTTGCCATTTCCTTCCTCCTTATGTGCCGTACGATTGCAATCAAAAAATTCCGCGGCTGAGCACGGCCAGTTCCTCTATTTCCTGCTCCAGGAACTCAAGTTCGCCGGCCTGAGACTGACCGGCCGGGGAGAGCATGGTCAACTCCGCATCCACTTCCGCCAAATTCTCTTCCAGGAACGAATCATCCCCGGGCCCGGGAGAAAGCGCCCCCAGGACTTGTTCAGCGGCATCCGCGGTCATGGCCGGCTCCGTGAGTTCATAAGCCTCTTCCGCTTGAGGCCGGAGGAAAATCCAAGCTCCGATAGCGAGTCCGATGAGGAGTGCGGCTCCGGCAAAGGACACCGCCCATTTGGGCCGGCGCAGGACTGACCGGAAAGGCGCGCCTTTAGGCCTGCCGGCGCGCCGGATTATTGCCGCGAGCACGTCTTGCGAGGGCTCCGCTCCTTCAAACGCCCGGGCCAGCTCGAGCGAAATGGCTTTCAGGTCCTCAAGCTCCTGCCTGCACCCGGCGCAAGCCTTAAGGTGCGAATCGAACTCCTCGCGCTCGGCGCCTTGGAGCTCGTCGTAATAGTGCCGGATCAGTTTTTGTCCGTTTTTGCAGTTCATGTTTGGTCTTTCATCAGTTTTTTCAAGCGCCGGCAGGCCTGGTGCATCCTGCTCAAGGCCGTGTTCAAATTGACGCCGAGTGCGTCCGCGATTTCCTGGAAACTCAAAAAGCCGAAATGGCGCATCATGAAGACCTCTCGCTCAACCTCGCTCAAGCCCAAAAGAGCATCCCGCAGCCGCTCCATCCGCTCCTTGTCAACCAGCCGCTGGTCAGCGCCGGCCCCGGGCGCGCTCATGAATTCCAGCCGGTCGCTGTCCGCGTCCGTGCGCTCGCGCCCGGCCTTGCGGAAATGGTCGCGAGTCAAGTTGAGCGCGATGGAAAAGAGCCAGGAAGAAAATTTCCTGCTCGGGTCAAATTTCTCCCGGTGCTCAATCACTCTGACCCAGGTTTCCTGAAAAAGATCCTGCGACAGGTGCGGGTTCCTGGTCCAGCCCAGGATCACTTTGTAAAGGCTGCCCTGATACCGCGCAAGCAGATTCTCGAAGCCGCAGGACTCGCCGTTCACCCAAGCCTGGAACAACTGTTCATCGCTTCTAGAATCATGCCTTTCCAAAGCTTCCACTACCTAATACGCTTTTCCGCAGGGTTTATTTGATTGGGGATCATTGCCGCCAGCAAAATCAGGGCTATGATCCCGATGACTGCGCCGTATCCGAAAACCACCTTGGGGCCGAATTCCTTCCAGAGCAATCCCGCCAGAGCGCTGGCCGGGAGCATGAACAAGCCGATGGCCGCGTAATACACGCCGAAGGCGGAGGACCGTTTTTCGCTTGGCACCAGGTCTGAGATCAACGCCCGGGGAACGCCTTCCTTGATCCCGTCCACAATCCCAAAGCCGGCAAACAAGACCCAGATCTGCCAGGGATGGGCCGCCAAAGCGAACCCGGCGAAGCACAGGGAAAAAGTGAATTGCGAGGCCATCAGGACGTTCCTGCGGCCAAAGCGGTCGGAAAGCATGCCCGCGGGCAGGGCCGAGAGAGCGGAAACGATATTGAAAACCATATACAAAAGCGGCAGCATCTTGAGCGAGAATCCGAAATCCTTGGCGCGCAGGATCAGGAAGGTGTTGGAGAAGGTTGCCATGGCGAACACGCAGGATACGACGAGGAACTTATGGTAAACGCGGTCCAGCCCCCTGAATTCCAATTTGAATTTCTGCCCGGGTATTCGCCGGGGCGGGATTTCCCTGACCACGGCCAAAATGACGACCAGCCCGATCCCGGCCGGGATCAGCGTCCAGAAGAACAGGCTTTTGAACTCAAGCCCCAGGCCCAGGAGCAGGGTCGCCAAAGCCGGGCCGGCCACCGCGCCCAGCGAGTCCATCATGCGGTGGAGCCCGAACCATTGCCCGATTTTTTTTTCGCCGGTGCTGTCCGCCAGGATGGCGTCCCGGGGCGAACTCCTGACGCCCTTGCCCACCCGGTCCAGGAACCTGAAGCCCAGCACCATCTGCCAGAGCGCGCTCAGGCCCAAAAGCGGCTTGGCAATCGCGCCGAGAAAGTATCCCAGAAAAATGATGGGCTTGCGTTTGGCGATCTTGTCCGACCAGTACCCGCTGAAACCCTTGAACAGGTTGGCCGTGGCTTCGGCCACCCCCTCGATCACTCCCAGCGTAGCGGCGCCCCCGCCCGCGGCCTTGACCAGGTCCGGGATCAACGGATAGACCATCTCGCTGGATATGTCCGTGAACAGGCTGACAAAACCCAGCGAAACAATGTTCCTGAGCAGGAACCGTTTCCCCGAAGACTCCGCGGCTGTAACCTCATCCGCCAAAACATCACCTCTTCCTAAAATAATATCCAACTAATGAGACCGGTCAACCCTGCTTGTGGCGGAGGAGGTGGACTTGGTGAGCGCGGCTCTCAAATCAGCTATTTCTTGAACTTGGTCAGGTTGATGAGCTTGATTTTTCCTTGCTCATTTGTTCCGGGCGCGGAGATTGCCGCCAAAGAGCCTTGGGCGTTGATGCCCATGATATAGCCTTGGAAGTCTCCCAAGACCCGGCCCTGTCCAACGTCGAAAATAACATTCGTAAAATAGTTGTCCTTGGTTTTTTGGTCGCGAACGGTTACCGAAAAAACTCCGGCATTCAATTTCTTGCTCCAGAACATAAAAGCCATGTCCTGGTATTGTTTTGGACTGTTCACAAGGATAAGTTTTTCCCATTCAATCATTTCTCGGTCGTCGGAGGTCCGGCAGATGCCGCCCCCGCCTTCCCAAGCGGCAATGGCGTAGTACTTTCCGTCCGGAGAAAAATAGATGCCCTTGTGAGAAGTGATCGTTCCTTTCCCCGTCCTCGGGTCGTATCTGAAAACTTTGTCATAATTCGTGTAGTAAATATTGCCGTCGTGCTCAGACCAGTTGAGGTCCTGCGGCCGATAATCGCCCTCGGGATTGACGCCCAGAGTATCTATGCGTTTCTTCGCCTTGGTTTTGAAATTATAAACCCAAAGCCCGCCCTGATAACCTGCTGGAATGGCATAGCCAGTTTCGCCAGAATAATCTTCAGTATAGGCAATTGAATTGCCGCTTGGAGAGAATGAATATGTTTCAGCATTGCGCAACTTGGCAATTGGCGTCTTAGTTTTTAGATCGATAACAGTTAGCAGATAATAAGAGGCTTTATTACTGGCGTTGGCGGATGAACATCCTCCGGGAAGTGCTATTTTCTTGGCAGAAGGATCGATAGTAGGAACGTCCAATCCTATTTGGCAACGGTTATCTTTCGGGTAAATCGTAAAAGTTTTGTACGTGTCATTTTTAGTATCGTATTGCGCCAATAGTCTTTCCTTTTTGAGAAATACGATGTTGTTGCCATCAATCGTTGTCAAGATAACCAATTTTTGATAGTTTCCTGCATATGCCACATTGTTGATTGCAAAGCTCACAAAAAGTATTGCGGTTAAGATCTTATGCATCTTTGTTGCCTCCTTTTATGGCCATACTATTCGAATATGGATATGGTTCGTATGGTCGGGTGCGTAATTGGTATCTATTTGACAACCAGGCGGCGCGACCAAGCCCGTTCGTGATGAAATATCTGTATAGATCAGATCCACACCTGATTTACAGAAAAGATTTAATAACTCTTGAGTAAGGCCACTATTATAATCGCACGGCGGGTCAGGCGGAGGCGGATTCAGATCGCATATCCCTTCTGAATAACCATTCCTGACATATCTCATATCCGCATCCTTTCCCATTTTATGAGAGGCATGTCCGGGCATGTTCCCGCCGCCGGGTTTGCTCAGGTCTCCGACCGAGATGCGCGGTCCTTGGGGGTGGCGCATGTTCCACTCTTTGCCCACCGCTTCAATAACCTGGATTAGTTTCAAGGTTCCCCAGTTGTCCAAATCTCTTGCCGACCCGCCGAGATAATGTCTGTAGCCCATGCCCTCATCGGGCAGAAGAACGCCGCCCACCAGGCTGTAATGGTGAATCACCGTAGCGCCTTGCATTGTGGTCGTATCCAGTGGATAAGAGTTCACGATATTTTTCACCACCGGATCGAGAGTAATGGTCGTCAAACCTGCGGCCCGGGCATCGACCATTCTGGCCTCGACCAGATCACTGATCGCATCTCCGTCCCGGTCGTAAAGCGGCTGCATGCCTATGCCTTCGGGACCGATCATGGATGCGTTCTGGATGGAAGTGTAATTGACCTTTTTGACTATGCCCGAATATTCCATGGGTATGGCGACAGTCGAAGCATTGAGCACGATCACCCTGCTATCGACCTGGAGCGTTGAGAAAGAGGTTGCCAGGACCTTGTCGCCCACCGGCGTGTAAGCTATTTCCCTCATGCTTCCGGTGTAATAATTTGCCGTGGTAGCTCCAAGCACGTCCGGCGAAGAGCCTTCTAATCGGCCGGTCACGCCGATGTTGTTGGTGTTGGTGAAAGCGATAAAGGCGCGTTCGCCAAGGTTGGAAATGGCGGCATCCGACCCGCCGTAACAAATCGGGTGCCCGGCGGCAGTAGTATCCAATACATCGTGGCTCTGCAAATGCGGGCTGACGTTATGCCTGGTAACATCCAGCCAGGTGGTGTCCTCATCGGTATCCGTGCCTGCGCCCTTGTTCACGATTAATGCCCCCCAAGGCCAGTCATTACTATTCAGCCATTGAGGCAAAACAGCCGTTCCGTATGGCTGCTTTTGCGCGTTGATTTCGATAAGCAAGTCACCTTCAGTATAATAATCGCCTTTCAGATAGAGGTCCAGATAGTCCGCCGTGCTTGAGTCATCAATATCATAATACCTGCCGCTGTGTATGGCATATATCTTCCCGCTTACGGCCGCGCCCCCGGTCGCGATTACTGCATGTGCACCATCCGGCATGAAATCGATGTCCAAAAACGAAGACCCTTGGGTGAATGCTTCCGGCTCTCGTTTAACCCCGGAACAAGTGCTGCCATCGACCAGCTTCTTCCTTATTTCAATGGCCCGAAGGTGCTTGTCATTTGAGACGACAAACGCGCGCGATCCGTCCGGACTCACCGCAATTTGCTGCGGATAGGTGATAGTATGGCCGCAGGCCAAAGTTACATTTGCAACCTCGATGGTATTGTTGTCCAGCGTGTCCAGGATTGTAACATTATTGGTGGCGCGGTTGGCGATCAAGACCCATCTACCATCAGGAGTGACGTCCGCAGAATACGGCGTCGGGCTTGCGCCGGGTATGGCCACCGTTTTCACATACGAATTGTTCCTGTAATCAATCACCGAAACGTTGTGGCTCTGACGATTGGTTATATACGCATAAGGGAGGAACGCCTCAAAATGCACGGGATTAACGCTGTAACACCCACTGCCCGCGGGGTTCTCAACCCGGATGTCCCCGCTGACCGCGCTGCCCGGAACGGTCGCCCCGAATTGGGTGGAGGTTACAGCCCAACCTCTTACCGTCGTCCCATTCAAAGGACTCAAAGGACTGCTGAATTCCACGTTCACCGTGTTGCCGAAGTTGGCGCCCGTGATCCGGACCGTATCTCCCCCGATTGCAAATTCGGGACTGACCTGGGTAATGTCAAAATTCGGGCAGGTGCTGTCAACCGTGAAATTTGAGGTTTGTGTGGCGCAATTGTTAAACTTATCGCACACATTTATCTCCCAAGTGTTCGCGCCGTTAGTCAGTCGGAAGTCCGGCCGCCAACTTGCCTGACCTGGTGTGATCGCGAATGAACTCGTGCGGTCAACGCCATTGACTGTTATCGATACTTTGGTCAGGTCAACGCCCGAACCGCTGTCAGAATACGTGGCAGAAAAAATCGGCGTGAATGTATGCACGGTCTCGCCTTCGCCTGGCGACATGGCTGATATTGTCGCAGCTGTGCCGTCTTCAATTAAAACCAGCACATATGCGAATTTACTATTGCCCGCATTGTCAGAAACCCAGACGTTGAATAAATTGCCGCCTGCAACTCCGGTTGCCGAGCCGGTGGCGGAAGATGCGGACTTGGAGAGTGTTGAGGTTATGTCCGTGTCGTTATGGTAAACCAGCAGGGATGCGAGATCAATGCCTGAGCCGGTGTCGGAGTAGGTGATGTTGATGGCGATGGTGGTGTTGGTGGTAGCGCCATCCGCGGGAGAGACGATGGTGAGCGTTGGAGGGATGGTATCGATGCGCCAGATGAGAGTTGCGGGCGTGGGGTCGGTGTTGAGGGAGGCGTCGGTTGCTCGGACCTCAAAGGTGTGGAGTCCGTCAAGAAGAGCGGAATAATTTTTCGGCGAAGAGCAGCCGGCCCATCCCCCGGCGTCAAGCTGACATTCAAACGTGCACCCGGTTTCGCTGCAACTGAATTCAAAACTTGCGTCTTTCGAATTGTCGGGATTTGCCGGAGCGGAATTGATGAAAGTCTCCGGAGGCGTGATGTCGATGACGGTGATTTCCAAAAGCCTCGCCGCATCCAGTCGAGTGGGGAAACGTTGGCCGGGGACCAGGTATTCCATGTCGCCGGGGATGTAGGCGGTCAGGCGGATGATGCTGCCGGGAGTGCAACCCACGCCTCTAACCTTGACCGCGGCGATGCCGAGCTCAGGGTTCACCAAAGTCGGCTGGTAGTCATAAGCGGCCGGATTGCGCCAGGCTTTTT
>Ga0315274_10002894_pt1 | contig 25561 bp, 21 predicted proteins | sample YL17G02_20_MG_FD_203700 | JGI IMG/M metagenome (GOLD analysis project Ga0315274, IMG submission 203700) | Sediment microbial communities from Yellowstone Lake, YNP, Wyoming, USA - YL17G02_20 | ecosystem: Environmental > Aquatic > Freshwater > Lake > Sediment | place: USA: Wyoming | collected...
GCCGAGGTGAAAAATCGATCGGAATTTATCGAAACCGCCCTCCGGGCATTTTTGACTCAAGTCATCCGGAACGAGCGGAACGCCCGCGATCTTCGCCTCATCAACGATCGCGCGGACGCCCTCAACCGCGAAGCTCTGGACGTCCTCGATTTCCAGGTCAAACTATGAAACGCGGGGATCTCTATCGAGTCGCCCATCCCTCCTCCCGGGATCCGAAAAGGTCAAGAGCTTTCGCCGTCGTAAGCCGCCAAACGGTGATCGATTCGCGCTTCTCGACGGTCATCTGCGCTCCCGTTTATTCCTCCCGTGACGGATTATCCACCCAGGTCCTCGTCGGGATCGACGAGGGATTGAAGCACGACAGCAGCCTTCACGGCGACGAACTGGTCAGCTTGCCGAAAACCTCCTTGACGAATTTCGTCGGCACCCTCTCTCTTTCGAAAATTCAGGAACTCGATCGAGCCTTGCGAATCGCCTTGGATCTCGTCGAGTAAGATCGATGTCGCCCCCCTCCCGCGGACGAGCCGCCCGCACAACGATCCACCGGAAGAAGCCGCTGACGTCGCTCCTGATCAAGCCGGCCGGGCCGGATTGCAATATGGCCTGCGGGTACTGTTTCTACCGGGAAAAGAGCGCCGCCTTTCCGGAGACGGCCGTCCACCGCATGACCGACGAGGTCCTTGAAGAAACGATGCGGCAAGTCTTCGATCAGCCCATCCCCGCCCTTTCGATCGGCTGGCAGGGCGGCGAGCCGACCCTCATGGGCCTCCCGTTTTTCGAAAAGGCCGTGGAGCTCCAGGTCCGGCACGGTCGGGGAAAATCGGTCGGCAACGGCCTCCAGACTAACGGGCTCCTGCTCGATCGGAGATGGGCGGCCTTCCTGCGAAAGTACCATTTCCTCGTCGGCCTTTCGCTCGACGGACCGGAGCACGTTCACGACCGTTACCGGAAGCGCGCCGGCGGCCAACCGTCCTGGGCCGCCGTCGTGGACAAGGCCCGGATGCTCCTCGCCGAAGGCGTCGAGACGAACGCCCTGGTCGTGGTCAACGACTATTCGGTGAGGTTCGCGGAAGAAATCTACGAGTTCCACAAGAATCTCGGGCTCGTCCATATGCAGTTCATCCCCTGCGTCGAGACCGATCCGGCCGATCCCGCGCGGGGGGCGGCCTTCTCGGCGCCGGCCGCGGCCTATGGAGATTTCCTCGTCAGGCTCTTCGATCTTTGGCTGGCCGATTTCCGGAACGGGGAGCCGACGACGTTCATCCGGCTGTTCGATTCGCTGTTTTTCCTGTATGTCGACCGCGAACCCCCCGAATGCACTCTTCTTCCCGAATGCGGCAACTATGTCGTCGTCGAGCACACCGGCGACGTCTTCGCCTGCGATTTCTTCGTCGAGGAGCGGTGGAAACTCGGCAACGTCATGGACGGGAAGCTCATCCATATGCTCAACTCGGCCCGGCAGAACGAGTTCGGCCGGATGAAAGCGGCCGTTCCTGCGGCGTGCCGGATATGCTCCTGGCTCCGCCTCTGCCGCGGCGGATGCACCAAGGACCGCCTTCGCGACTCCCGCGACGCCGGCCTGAGCCATTTCTGCGCCGCTTCCAAAAAATTCCACGCCCACGCCGACGCGAAATTCCTGGAGCTCGCCGCCGTCTGGAAAGCAGGGCATGAACGATCATAATAATTGATTGAAATCAGCGCCTCCGCGACCTATGATATTTCGAGAGGGATTGTGGCGTGGCGCTTTTCAGAATTTATATCGATGAAGTCGGTAATCACGATCTTAAAAGCGCCCATAAGCCAAGCGAGCGATTTTTATCTCTTACGGGCGTTATTATCGAATCAGACAGACTCAAGAGCGAGATCCACCAAGAAATCGAAGGGATAAAGGAACGCTTTTTCCATCCTGATCCGGATGAACCCGTTATTCTTCATAGAAGAGAAATCCTTAAGAAGACGGGCGATTTTCGTGTTCTTCAAGTTGAAACGGTTAAGCATAATTTCGATGAAGAACTGATTTTCCTCTTGAACAAATGGGAATATTTTGTCGCGACCGTCGTTATCGACAAATTGGCCCATATCGATCAATATCGGGTATGGTGCGCCCACCCATATCATTATTGTCTGCAGATCCTGCTTGAGCGGTATTGCCTGTTTCTTCAACAAAATTCCGCGAAGGGGGATGTCCTTGTGGAAAGTCGAGGCGGGAAAGAGGATCAAAAACTCATAAAATCGTATTCTTTATTGTATAAAACTGGAACCAATTTCATCGATTCAGCCCATCTTCAAAGTCGATTCACGTCAAAAGAACTTAAAGTCAAACCGAAATCGGCGAATATCGCCGGTCTCCAAATCGCCGATTTAATCGCTTATCCTTCGCGGCGGGAAATCCTTAAAGAAAAAAAACTTGTCGCTCCCGACCAAGAAACGTTTTGTGATAGAGTAACGGAAGTTCTACAGAAGAAATACCTAAAAAACCCCGAGACAGGGGAGATTTGGGGATATGGAAAGAAATTTTTGCCATAAAAAAAGCCCCTTTCGGGGCCCGATGGACATAACGCCCATCCACCTCCGATAAACGGATTAATTATAAGATACGTCCGACACTGAAGTTTGTCAAGATTGCCAGATTGCCATATGAAGGAGCGCAAATGAAAAAACGAGAAAATTTGATCCGGTACATTTCGGCAATACTCGTGATGTTAGCTATTCCAAACGCTCATTCCTCAGCGGCGGCGTCCGGGCCGCTGTTTTTCGACAAGGCCGAGTACGCCGCCCGCCGGGCCAAGCTCATGGAGAAAATCCCCGACGGAGCGGCGATCGTCCTGGGCTCCACGCCGGCGACGGGCTATCTCGAGTATTTCCAGAACAACGACTTCATGTATTTCACCGGCGTCGAAGTCCCCAACGCCGCCCTGATCATCGACGGCCGGGCCAAGACATCGACGGTCTATTTCACCCTCTCCGAAGGGGCCGCCCGGAACGAAGGCATCCCTCTCGATCTCGTCCGCAATCCCAAAGACGCCACGGGCATCGAACAAGCCGCCCCGATCGATCAGTTCACCCCGGCGCTCGCCCGGCTGGCCAATCGGGGCGCCGTCCTCTATACCTCGTTCAAGCCCGAGGAATTGAGCCGAGAGGCGTCGTCCGAAAAATTCGGCGTCCTCCAGAACGCCCTGACCCTGAACTTCTGGGACGGCCGGCTGACCCGCGAGCTCCAGTTCGTCCGCAACCTCCGCGATCGCTTCCCGGCGGGGGAGGTCAAGGACGCATCCGCGTTGATCTGGGACCTCCGGATGATCAAGTCCCCCGCGGAGATCGATCATCTTCGCAACGTCGGCCGCCTAGGAGTCGAGGCCCACAAGGCCATGATGAAGGCCACGGGCATCGGCGTCCCCGAATACGAGATGTCCGCCGCCTTCGAATACGCCTGCAAGAAAGCCGGGGCGCGCGATATCGGCTACAACGTCATCATCAGCTCCGCCCAGAACCACCCTTATCTGCATTATTACCGGCACGACCGCGTCCTTCAAGGGGGAGACTTCATCGTCGTGGATGCCGGCCCGAACTTGGATTACTACACCGTGGACATCTCGGCCTCCTACCCCGCCAACGGGACATTCACGCCCCGCCAGCGGGAGATCTATGAAGCCGCCCTCGCGGTGGAGAAAGCCTGCCTCGAGGTCTACCGGCCGGGGATCACCTGCGACCAGGTTCGCGACGAAGTCCGGGAGATCGTCCGCAAACGCGGATTCAACCTCGACGGCGAAATGTTCAAGATCCGGACGATGCAGGGCGGCTGCAGCCACTTCGTCGGCATGGCCGTCCACGACGTCGGCGGCGGTCCGCGCGGCCCTCTCCGGCCCGGAATGGTCTTCGCTTGCGATATCTACGCCGTCTACGCGAAAGAGGACCTCGGCGTTCGGGTCGAAGACACCGTCGTCATCACCGAGAAAGGGGTCGAGAATCTGACCGCCGGCCTGCCCCGCGAAATCCACGAGATCGAATCGTTCCTCAAGAAGAAGTGATCCGGCAGCGCAGCTTCTCTCCCAGGCGGGCGAAGAGGTCGATCCAGAGACGCGCCGCGGCGTCCCCCTCGGCCGCTTTTTTTTGAATCCGAGGGAACGCCGAAGCGGACGCGCGGAAGAAGACGTCTTGGGCCTCCCGGAAGTCGACCGGAAAAGGCTGAGCGGCGGCCGGCTCGACGGCCGCGAGGAGGGCACGGAGGAGGCCTTGGTCATCCGGGCCGATCAGGAACGCTTCGGCCCGAGCCCGGACGGCGTCGCGAAATCCGCCGGCCACAACCCTGCCGTCCGCGTCGAGTCCCAGCTTCGCCGCATCGGCCAGAATCCCCTGAATCCGTTCGGCGTCAGGGGCGGCCAAAGCGGCCCGAAGTTCTCCCTGAAGGACGATCTCGGCGGCGGCTCGGAAGCTCTCCGGAAGCGGAGCGCCATGGCCGGCGAGAAAGCGAAGAAGCGACGCCCGTCGTTCGAAAATCAGGCCGCAATAATCGGGATCCGCCGGCTCTCCCGCCGACAGGATCCGCCCTAAAACGCGGCGCCGCTCATCGCCAAAAAGAGAATCCAACGAAACGGCGGCCCGGCCCAATTTCGTTTCAATTGTCCGGAATAAAGCCGGAAGATCTCCGCCGGCGAACGCCTTCTCCGCCTCGTCGGCCGCCCGCCGAAACGCCTCCGCGCCGGCGAACACCCCGATCCCGCCATGGATTTCGAATCCTCCGGACCGGACGACGGCGTACCCGAACTCGGCCGCTTCCGTGGTGGCAACCGACGTCAGGATGACCCGGCCGCAGGCGAATTTCATCGGACCGGACTCGAGGAGGCGCGCCTCGGCGCCCTCCGCGACATAACCGTACCCGCGCTCGCGGGCGGCCCAGGGCTCGAAGAACGACCGGGCGGCGTAATGGGCCGCGACGCGGCCCGCCTCGGCCCGGGCGGGCTTGACCTTTTCCCGATAAACGCGGCGGCCGTCGCCGCGCTCGGCGACATTGCTCCGGGCCCGCCCGATTTTCCCGAGGAAGAGAGGCTCCAGGTCTTCGTTAAAGAGCTCGGCGGCCAGCTCGATGGCCCGGCCGGCATACCGGATGACCTGAACCGTCTCGATCCCCGAGAGATCGTCGAAAAACCAGCCGCAGGAAGTGAACATCAGCAGGGCCTGGCGCTGGAGCTCCAGGAGTTTGAGAGCGCGGACCCGGTCTTCGCGCCCGAGCTCGCGGGCGGCCCGGCGCTCGAAGAATCGGCGGACGGAATCCGGGCCGCGGTCGAGGACGAGGTCGATATATCCGTCCCGGGCCGCCCAGGGATCCTTGAACAGCCGACCGCCCGCCTGCTCAAAGAGCGGGGCCAGCCGATCCCGAAGCCAATCCAGGGCTTCCCGCAGGGGAGCCCTCCAGGCCTGGTTCCAGCCGGGATCTCCCCCCGTCCGGCAGCCGCAGTCCGAGCGCCATCGCTCCACGCCGTGGGCGCAGCTCCAGGACGTGTTCTCGAAGATCTCGACTTCTTCGGACGGCGGATGCCGTTCCAGAAATTCGCCATAGTTGGTCAATCGGGCCGCGTCGCTCGTCCGGAGCCGCTGAAGAGCGTAAGCCAGGGCCATCTCGCCGAAATCGTGATGGTGTCCGTACGTCTCCCCGTCGGTGGCGATATGGACGAGCTGCGGCCCCGTCCTCTCGCCCGCGAACGCGGCGAGGAGGCGGCGGACGAACTGATCGCCGCTCGAAAGGAGGCCTTCGAACGCGACCGCTCTGGACACGGGAGCGTCGTAGAAAAAAACCGCGATCCGGCGGCCCGAGGGAAGGCGGAGGTTATAGGCGCGGGTGGGGTCGATCGTCCCCGCCGGAACATCGGTCCACGGCCCTTCAGGAAGCGCCCGGACCCGCTTCGCCTGATGGGGCGCGAGGATCGTGAACTTGATCCCCTGTTCGGCCATGATGTCCAGGCTTTCCAGGTCGACCGCGGTTTCGGGCAGCCACATCCCTTCCGGAGCCCGGCCGAAACGCCGCTCGAAGTCCCGGATCCCCCAGAGAATTTGGGTGCGCTTGTCCCGGACGACGGCCAGGGGAAGGATCGGGTGATTGTAAGCCTGGGCCATGGCGGAACCGTGTCCGGAAAAGCGGGCCCGGCTTTCGCGGTCCGCCTCCAGGATCGTCCCATAAACGGCCGGCGCCTTGTCCTCCAGCCAGGAGAGCAGGGTCGGACCGAAGTCGAAACTGATCCCGGCGTAGTTATTGACGATCCGCAGGATCCAGCCGGCCTCATCGAGGATTCGGGCGGCGGCGTTGGGGGCGTAGCATTCCCGGGTGATTCTCTCGTTCCAATCGTGGTCGGGAGCCGCCGAATCCTGGAGCTCCACGGTCTCGAGCCAGGGGTTTTCCCTCGGAGGCTGGTAGAAATGCCCGTGAATACAAATGTACCGCCGGCTCAAGTGCCCGGACCCTCCGCCTTGAGAAAGACGACGGCCAAGGGAGGCAGGGTGAGGCTGAGCGAAAAAGGACGGGAATGGAACGGCCGGGGATCGGCCTCGACACGGCCGAGATTTCCCAGCCCGCTCCCCTCGTAGTCCCGGCTGTCGCTGTTCAAAACCTCCCGCCAGCCGCCGCCGCGCGGCACTCCGACCCGATAATCGAACCGGGGGACGGGGGTGAAATTAAAGACCGCCGCAAGAGGCCTATCGCCGGCCGCGTCCAGCCGGAGGAGCGAGAGGACGCTGTTGTCCGAATCGTGGCAGTCGATCCACTCGAAGCCGGCAGGCTCAAAGTCCAGCTCGTGAAGGGCCGGTTCGCTCCGGCAGAGACGGTTGAGGTCGGCGACCCATCGCCGGACGCCGGCGTGGGCGGGGACGTCCAGGAGGTCCCAATCCAGGCTGTCGTCGTGGTTCCATTCCCGGCCCTGGCCGAACTCGCAACCCATGAAGATCAGCTTTTTCCCCGGCTGGGCGAATTGGAGGCCGAAGAGAAGCCTCACATTGGCGAATTTTTGCCAGGCGTCCCCGGGCATCTTGTCCAGAAGAGAGCGTTTCCCGTGGACGACCTCGTCGTGGGACAAGGGAAGGACGAAGTTTTCGTGGAACGCGTAGAGAAGGCGGAAGGTCACGAGGCCGTGATGGAACTTGCGGTGGACGGGCTCCTTGGCCATATACAGGAGAGTGTCGTTCATCCAGCCCATGTCCCACTTCAGCCCGAAGCCCAGGCCGCCGAGGAAGGTGGGGCGGGACACATGAGGCCAGGCCGTGGACTCCTCGGCGATCGTCTGGACGTCGGGGTATTCCTTGTAGACTTCCTCGTTGAGACGGCGGAGGAAGGCGATCGCTTCCAGGTCTTCCCTTCCGCCGTGGACGTTGGGGATCCACTCTCCCGGCTTGCGGGAGTAATCCCGGTACAACATCGACGCCACGGCGTCCACCCGCAGGCCGTCGGCATGATAGACATCCAGCCAGAACAGGGCGTTCGAAAGGAGAAAGCTCCGGACCTCGCTCCGGCCGAAATTGAAGATGGCGCTGTCCCAGTCCGGATGGATCCCCCGGCGCGCGTCCGCGTGCTCGAAAAGATGAGTGCCGTCGAAAAAGACCAGGCCGTGCTCGTCGCGCGGAAAATGCGACGGCACCCAGTCCAGGATGACCCCGAGGCCGTTTTGGTGGAGATGATCGACGAGGGACATGAAATCCTGGGGCGTTCCGTAGCGGCTGGTGGGGGCGAAATAGCCCGTCGTTTGATACCCCCAGGAACCGTAGAACGGATGCTCCATGATGGGCATGATTTCGACGTGGGTGAAACCCATATTCGCCGCGTAAGCGGCGAGCTTGGGCGCGATTTCCCGGTAAGTCAAGGACCGGCCGCCCTCGTCGGGCATCCGCATCCAGGACCCGAGATGGACCTCGTAGATCGAGATCGGGGCCTGCCGCCCGTTGGAACGGCCGCGCCCGCTCATCCACGCCGCGTCTTGCCAATCGAAAGCGAGGTCCCAGACCACGGACGCGGTCTTCGGGGGGGTCTCGCAGAGAAAGGCGTACGGATCGGATTTATCGACGCGATAGCCCCCGAACCGGGAAACGAGGCGATACTTATAGGCCATCCCCGGCTTGACCCCGGCGATGAAACCCTCCCAAATCCCCGACTGACCGCGGGGACGGAGTTTGTGGCTTTCCCCGTCCCAGCCGTTGAAGTCGCCCACGACGACGACGCTCTCCGCATCGGGCGCCCAGACCGCGAAGAAGGCGCCCTTCCTCCGCCCCTGGGTGCCGAGATGGGCTCCCATTTGCCGGTAAAGACGTAAATGGCTGCCCTCGTTGAAAAGGAAAAGGTCATCGTCCGAAAACAGGGATTTCTGGTCTTTCATGGATTCCACCAGGGCAGAGATATCACGTCCGAGGAACGGACGTCAACCGGACACTCTTGGACGAGAACCCTTTGAACGGGTTCTCTTCCAACGCACCGCGGAAGTTCGGCGGTGCGGCCGACTCTCCATGGAGCATTTTGCGTAAGGCCCATTGATTATCACAACAGACATGCGGTAAGTCTCGTGGCGTCCGAAAACGGCCGGAACGTGATGAGGGTTTGCCGTCCCGCAGGCGCTCTTCGAGGATCCCGTCTTCGGACGCCGAGGTTTGCATAGCCAGCAGCGCTAATCGACGAACACGGCATTCTGAATGTGAGTTCTTCGCCGCAAAGACAACGGAGCCGCTCTTCAGACTCTGAACGTACTGGTCCCTACCTCCCCTACCCCTCCTGTGAAAAGGAGGGGCTCCGAATAAGGTAAGCGGCTCCGAAGGTCGGAGGCCGTTTTCTGACGCACAGAGACACGATGAGCAACGGCGGCCGAGGTTCAGAGTTTTTCGCCGCAGGACGGGCAGGCCTTCCACTCCGGCCGGATTTCGGCGCCGCACTTCAGGCAGGCCGGCCGAAGCCGGGCGCCGCAATGCGCGCAGAAATTCTGGTCCCGGCCGGCGGGCTTTCCGCAATGCGGACAGCCGGCCGGCGGAGGGCCGGACGGCGCCGGAGAGGAAGGCGCCGGGCGGAACGGCGCGGGCCCGGAAACCGGCGGGACGCCTCCCGCGCTCATCGGAATCGGATGGCTTCCCCGGACGATGGCATAGATGATGAGCCCGACGAGATGGGTGAACAAGACGACCAAAGCCCAGATGGCCGCGTTCATCCCCCGTTTCTCCGCGTCGCGGTAAACCCAGACGACGACGGCGATCCAGAAGGCCAAAACGGCCAGGCCGAACAGGCCGACGAATCCGACCCAGGGCCAGCCCCAATTCCAGATCCGGTCCCAATGAAAACCGTCCCAGCCGTTGAAGACGCCGTGGATGACGCCGGCGGGGGCGAAGAACAGGAAGCGGATCGCGCCGACGGCGAAGAAGACGACAAGGACGAGAAAAATGATTCCCAGGATTTTTCCGGTCGAGGCATTCATAAACGTTCTCCTCTCCCCTATAAACGAAAACGGCCGGAAAAAGTTTGCTTACTGGATCGACGTGAACTTCAAGACCAGGTTTTCGATAAAGAATTCCATCATCCGGTTCTGGTTGACCCCGGTGTGGCCGAGGTCGGGCCCGACCTGGACTTCGAATCCCTTCTGCTCGCGCTGGAGGGCCTGGATGAGCTGCATGGCGTTGGTCGGGTGGACGTTGTTGTCCGCCGTGCCGAAGTAGATCATCAGGCGGCCTTTCAGGTTTTTAACGAAGTTCAGGGCGTTACCGGCCTCGTAGCCTTCCTTGTTCTCCTGGGGGATCCACATGTATCGCTCGGTGTAGATGCTGTCGTACTGGTACCAGGACGTGACGGCCGATTGGGCGCAGGCGGCGGTGAAGACGTCGGGATAGCGGAGGAGGCAAAGAGCGGAGGCGTATCCGCCGTACGAGGTGCCGAAGACGCCGACCCGGGCTTTATCCAGATAAGGCCGGCTCCAGAGCGATTTCACTCCGGCGGCCTGGTCGTCCATTTCGACGACGCCGAGCTTGAGGTAGATCGAGTCCATGGCCTTCTTCCCCCGGCCGGAGGAACCGCGGAAATCGAAGGAGGCGACCAGGAATCCGTACTCGGTCAGCGGGTTGGGCGGGGCGAACGTTTCGCGGGCCCCGTTCCAACCCGGTCCCGCATAAACGCTGACGAGCAGAGGGTACTTCTTGTTGGGATCGAAATTCGAGGGGAACTGAAGGATGCCGAAAAGGTCGGTCGTCCCGTCGGCCGCCTTGAAGGCGAAGAGCTCGGTTTTTTTCAGCCCGAGCTGGTCGAACTTCGTGAGATCGCCCTTAGCGAGCTCGGCCACGACCTTGCTCTTGGCGTCGATGAGGCGCGTCGCCGGCGGGATGTTGTGAGTTTGGTAAACGTCGACGAAAATTTTCCCGTCGGGGGAAAGGCTGACGTTATGGTTGAAGGCCGGGTCGGTCAAGCGAACATCTTTCTTGCCGTCCAGGCCGACGCGGTGGAATTGCATCTTCATGACGTTGTCGCCGTCGCGGGCCGTATAATAAAGTTGGCCGGCTTTCTCGTCGACCTTGACGATGGCGCCCACTTCAAAGGGATGCTGGGTCAGTTGGGCGATGAGCTTCCCGCTTAGATCGTAGAGGAAAAAGTTGCGGAAGCCCGTCCGCTCCGACGTCCAGATGAAGCGCTTATTGTCCTGGAGCCAGGTCAGCGGCGGCGAGTTCTCGACCCAGCCGGTCGGCCATTCTTCGCGGATGATGACCCGGCATTTTCCCGTGGCCGGATCGGCGGCCGCGAATTCCAGAATGTTCTGGCGCCGGTTGGTCCGGTTGAAAAGGAGCTCCTTGCTGTCGGCCGTCCAGGAGACGCGGTAGGCGTAATGGCCGACGACCTCGTTGGTGAAAGGTTGGCCGCCGCGGATATCGACCGGGACGGTCTGTTTCGAGGCCAGGTCGTAGATGAAAATTTCGGCGACAGGATTGGGCTCGCCCGCCTTGGGGTAGGCTTCGACATCGGCTTTGGTGTAAAGCTTGGTTTGGTCCATCTGGAGAATGTAGTCGGGGACCTTGCTTTCGTCGAAGCGGTAGTAAGCGATCTTGGCGGAGTCGGGCGACCACCACATCGCCGTGTTCTGATTCAGCTCTTCGCCGTAGACCCAGCTCGCCGAACCGTATTTCGTCCGGTCCTTGGCGTTCCCTTCCTTGGTGACCGCGATCTCGTTCTTTCCGTCGGCGTCGCCCAACCAAAGGTTCCGGTCGCGGTAGAACGCTTTGAACTTCTTGTCGGGAGAGACGGCTTCGGTGAACTGACGGCCGCGTGCGGGCCCGCCTCCGGGACGGACCTTGCCCTCGGGCTTTTGCGGGGCCGGGGCGACGCCGGTTTCGACGGCCGCCTTCTTGGCGACGTCGTACTTATACGTCTTTCCGTCCCGGGTGTATTCGAAGGTCTTGCCGTCCTCGGCCCACCGCACCTGGAGGGCCCCGGTCCGGTACGCCCCTTGCATCTCTTTGGACATCTTCTGATACTGATCATATCCGGGATAAGTTTTCAGGCGGTCCTGCGCCCCGGCGAATCCGGCGGCGAGGACGACGGCCAGGCCGAGACAAAGGATCATGGCCGATCTGCGTTTCAGCATGGTTTTCTCCTTAACATTAATAAAAAGGGGACGGTTCTATTTTGAGAAAATAGAACCGTCCCCTTTTTTCATTTCACCGAAAATTTATGGACGGTATGGGTCCGATAGACCTCACCGGGCTTGAGAGCGGTCGAGGGAAACTTGGGTTGGTTGGGCGAGTCGGGAAAGTGCTGGGTTTCGAGGCAGAAACCCCAGTGCTTGTTGTAAACGTGACCCCCCTTGCCCGTGATCGTCCCGTCCAGGAAATTGCCCGAATAGAATTGAATGCCGGGCTGGTCGGTCGTGATCTCCATGATCCGGCCGCTTTCGGGCTCCGCGACCCGGGCGGCCAGGGCCATCGCCCCGCCGCCGCTTGGCAAGACATAGTTGTGGTCGTACCCGCCCTTGACCTCGGCGATCCTGGCGCCGATCGCCGTGGACGAGGCAAAGCCCATGGGCGAATCGCCGAACGGGGCGAGCTCGCCCGTCGGGATCAGACCGTCATCGACGGGCGTGTACCGGTCCGCGGCGAGCATGAGCTCGTGGCCGAGGATGTCCCGCATCCCGCCGGTGAAGTTGAAATAGCTGTGGTGGGTCAGGTTGACGACGGTCGGCTTGTCCGTCGTCGCCTCGTAGTCGATCCGCAGCTCGTCATCGTTGGTCAGCAAATAGATCACGGCGACGTTCAGGTTTCCGGGGTACCCTTCTTCCCCGTCCTTGCTCAGATATGTGAACTTGACCCCGACACCGTTGCCTTCTTGGAAGGATTCGGCCGCCCAAACGACTTTGTCGAAACCCTTAAGGCCGCCGTGGAGGTGGTTCTCGCCGTTGTTCTTGGCCAAAGTGTATGTCCGGCCGTTCAGGACGAATTGGCCCTTGGCGATCCGGTTCCCGTAGCGTCCGACGATGGAGCCGAAGTAAGGGCTGTTCTTGAGATAGCCGTCCAGGGTGTCATAGCCTAGGACGCAATCGGCGAAAGCGCCGTTCCGGTCGGGAAGGTCGAGCGACACGAGCGTCGCCCCGTAGGTCATGAGCTTGGCCTTAAGGCCGTTGGTGTTCGTCAGCGTGTAGGCTTCGACGGCGGTTCCGTCGGGAAGCCGGCCGAACGGCTCCTTCTTGATGTCCATGGTCGGAGCTCCTTTCAGGGGTGCTTGGGCGGCGGCGGTCGGCGCCTGGGGCGGCTCGGCTTTCTTGCAGCCGAAACCGGGGGCGATGCCCCCCGCGACCAGAACGGCCAAGATATGAACGATCATCCGATTTTTCATGTTCCGACCTCCTCACGTCCAGGGGGCGCATCGCCACGTCCGCCCGATGAATCCTATTTCATACCAGATTTCCGGGCGGGACACAATCTCGCCGGCTTATTCCGCATTTGCGGTCAGCGCGGCTGGAATGCTTGGTTAGCCCTTCCTTCAATTATTCCCGACGAAAGAAACTGGAGTAATCCGTATCCAATCTTAATTCCAAAGATAAAAAAGGATACTCCGCTGCGAAGCACGTTCTCACTCACACAATCAACGATAATCCCAGGAGTTGCACCCGCGCCGAAAGCGAATTGTCAACTTTTATGCGCGTTTGCGTGAGCAGAGCACCGATTGTGGCTTCGTAGTTTTGCCTCCAAAGTGCCCAAGGAAAGCCGGCCATGTCGGTCGGTAAACGTGTCGGTCTGAACCGGCCGGAGCGAAGCAGCTCCAAATCCCATTCATCCGGGAGGACTTTGACCTGCCCCTGCTGATCGATCTGAACTACTTTGACTTCCCTATGTGTATGCTTGGCTTCAGCTTCGATGGTTAAAAGCGCCCGAATCACCAATAACGGCTCTGCGCCCGTGTTGCCACCGAGAAGACAAGTCACTTCACCGCGGAAGCCGGAGTTCTGGTGGAACGAGAGCAACGCGTCAATGAGAGGATGGCCAATGCCCATTAACTCAACTCTCCGTTTGCGCATGGCTATATGACGATCGAAAGTCACCGTTTCATATCGGGCGGCAACGCCGCGGATTTTCTGCAGTTCTGCCGGCACTTCCACCTTGAACGCTTCACCGTTGGGAAGGACAGTGCCGCCCAGCCTAAGAATTCCGCGCTCGGCCCATTCCTTGAGGTCGATCAGCGTGACCCGGCCTTCGATTTGGAGATAGTCCAGCAAATTGAAAGCACTCAAGTCCTGGGTGAGCGAATTCACGGCTTCGCAGGCTTCCTTTGCGTTTTTGAGCGCCTGCTCGATTTCTCGCCCCGTCCTTTTGAAATCTTTATCCACCAGCGCTTTCATGTAAAGGGCCTGGTAGTTCGGCGTTGCTCCTAGGAAACCTAGAATCTGCGAGCGGAAGTCTTCGAGAGGTTGCCCTGTTGCCGAATCAATCTTGCCGATCGTCCGCGCAATCTCGCCCAGTTTCTGGTCTAAGAGGCCGTATATCCGCTCCTCAACGGTATCGCGTGCTACTAGGTTATAAACCTGGCAAGTATCCTGCCGGCCGTAACGATGAATGCGTCCGATGCGTTGTTCGACCGCCATTGGATTCCAAGGGAGATCATAATTGAATAAGATGCGTCCGACTTGCAGGTTGATGCCTTCGCCGCCCGCCGACGTGCTGATGAGGAACTTCGCTCCATCATTGGCCCAGAACCGTTCGACCGCGGCGATTTTCTCATCCAGAGGCCCTCCTCGAATCACCGCGATCCTTTCGGCTCCGTAGGACTTGACGAGTTCTTCGCGCAGAAAGGCCAGCGTTTCCAGGTACTGCGTGAAGATAACGAAACGCTCTTCCGGACTCTGTCTTCGCAGTTCGTCAACCGCGCGCGTTAACGCGATGAATTTCCGGTCGGCGCCATCCGGGACTAACTTGATCAGGCACCTGACCTTTTCAGCCTCGTCTGGAATATCCGCATCTGCAAAGACTCCTTCATCGCCGTCCTCATCTCCATCCAAAGACCAGGAAGTCTCCTCCATCAGGCTTCGAGTAACCCGCTGGCGGATGATGTTCACCAATGCGTCAACATCCGTGCTCTCGCCAAGATCGCGTCGCGTCTCGACGATCTCCCCTGCCAGTTGACGAATCTCATCCTGAAGGTTGAGGATCTTCTCGGCCAAAGCACCGCTGGACGCTTTCTTCCGTTTCTGTTCCAGTTCCAGCATATGGCGCATAAGGATAACCATCAGCCTGCGCCGCAAAGCCTGTTTGATTGCGCGCGGGCTCGAGGACATGATCTTCTGAAAGGTCGCCATGACAAAGCCGATGGCCCTTTGCTTAGACGTGGTTCGCTTCTCGCCGATGCCGGCGGCGTTATAGCCTTCGCGCAGGTATTCGGTCAAGCGGTCATAGAACAATCGCTCACGGGCGGCTTGGTCGAATATCTGCGACTGAACCTGCCGCTTCATGAAAATCGGTTCGCCCCGCGAGTTCGTCACCTCCCGCTTGGTGCGCCGATACATGACGCGATTCAGCAAGCCGCGATGCTGTTCCATGGACTCCGGTGAGTCAAAGAGGTGTTCATCAAGTAGAGAAATCAGCGACCAAAACTGGAAGGCGTCTCCTTGGTGAGGTGTGGCGCTCAAGAACAAGAAGTCGCGAGTGTGCGAACGCAAGGCATCCGCAAGCTTGTAGTTCTGGGTCGCCTGAATCTTGCTGCCGTACCGGGTGCGGCTCAGATGGTGCGCTTCATCGAAGATAATCATGTCCCAACGCGGGGCCGCCAGCAGGCGATCCAACCGGACAGGACGTTTCAGCGCGTCAATCGAAGCGATGACGCGGTTGTGTATCTCCCAGGATGCGGCGCCGTAATCCATAAAATCGAGCCCGAGCACTTCAAAGGGCAGCCGGAACGCATCGCGAAGCTCCGTCTGCCAGTTCTTGATCAGTCCTGGGGGCAAGATGATCAGAATTCGTTGTGCTTCGTTCCGGGCGAACAGCTCCCGGATGATCATCCCGGCTTCGATGGTCTTCCCAAGACCGACTTCATCGGCAATCAGAAACCTTCGCCGCTCAGCGCGGACGATATCGCGAGTCAACAAGATCTGATGGGGCAGGAGGTCGGTCCGGCTATTCGAAAGCTGGCCGCCGGTATTTTGCAGCGGAAGTTGGAAAGCCAATTGTTTGAGAAGAAAATCTTCCGGATTGTCCCAATCTCCTCGTTGAAGGCGGTCCCAGATATCCGGAACAAGTTCCAAGCGCTCGATCGGCAGAGTCTCAAGCCGACGACCGCTTTCCGTATCAAACACTACGTCAGCGACATATGCACCGTAATTCTCGGTTACACGTAGGACTTCTCCAAAACCGAGGTCTTTCCGGCCTTTGACCGTGATCCTATGGCCGGCCCGCACTTTGTATTCCGCGCGTTCTTTGACGTGTCGACGGAGAGCCTTAATCATCGCCGTCAATCCATCAGGTCATCAGGTACATACACCACGATCCCCTTCGTCATGGCAAACGCCTTGTCGGCAGACGCCAGCGCCGAACAGTTCAGTCGCCGCGCAATAGCCAGCAGGAGCGCGTCATTCGTCAGCAATCCAAACGCACGCTGGATATTCATGGCTTCGAGGATGTCAACTTGAGTGGCCGGTTCGATCCGCAATCCGATTCCCAGAAACTCCCTGACCTGGATTTCGTATCGAGAGAGGCGGCGGACCAGTTCCGGGCGCTCGGTAAGAGCGCGGGCAGGATTCGACCGCTCAATCCAGCCGTTTTCTCGGGCTTCGATGAGCATCAGCGTGTGGATCAATTCCGCCGCCATCGGCATTGGGACAATGCCAAGGACTTCCCGCGAAGCGCACCGCTTTAAAAGTTGGATGCACTCTGCGGACTTCTTCTGGTTGGCATAGACGAGGATGTTGGTGTCTATGACGACCCTTTCCCCGGATCTGATCTCAGGCAGTTTCATGAGGCAAGCATGTCCTCTTGCAGAATCTCGTCAATCTCGTGACGATCTAAGGCACTGCCATGCGAGCAGAACTTCTCGCAAGCGCGCAAGGCATCGCCGCGGGCGATTTCCTCGCTCAGATAGTTGATCAGCGCATCTTGAAGGATTTCCGCCAAGGTCTTGCCATCGCGTGCGGCCCGCTCTTTGGCTTCGACTAGAACGGCCGATTCCAGAACGGTTCCAACTTTTCTCTTCATGTTCCTTACTCCTTCTCCAAAAGGATCCACGGCGTCAGCATTTCCATCAGCGACAATCCGCCGTGACGGTAGACCTTGTTGGCCGAGTGCCCTCTCGGACGGTTCTTAATCCGTCCCCGGAGCATCGCAAGCCGTTTCTCTGCAAACACCTGAAGGTCAGGCTGATCGGCCTGATTCGGGAGGTCCTCATCCGGGCCAAAGGCCTTGAACCGATCCTGCTGTAACAATTCGCAAGCATCATTCGGGCGGGTGGAGTCAAAACCCGCTCCAAAAAAGATGTAACCGTGGTCGCTGGTGAGGACGATTCGGCACCCGCGCGGTATTTGCATGACCGTATTTCGCCAAACCGTATCGTACAGCTTCTGCATGTCGGCAAAATGCCGGGCGAACCGGGCGTCACTATCCCGATAGGTGTTATCCGGGAAGGCGGACCAGATGAGAATCCGTTCGCCGTTCATCGGGGAGATTTGGTGCGTCGAGATGGCGTCGTCGAGGTAGTAGGCGCGAACGCCTTTATCCTTCAGTTCCCGGCGTTGCGGCAACGACTTCGGCGAGACCTCTTTGCCGAGTAATTGCGCGGCCACATATGCTGTCGTCGTGCTTGGCGTCGCCGCGAGCGCCATTGAGCACTCGGTTACTCGGAATCCCGTTTCTTTGGCTTTTCGTAAGAATAGCGGGATTTCCCGAAGAGACGCTCCATCAAAAACAACAACGGCAGACCCTTCCGGCGAGCGCTCCAACAATCCCGGCGCCTGGACTGAAGCAGAAGCGAGTTCGTCATAGAACTGGTCGGCGGAGGCGGCCAGGACTTCCTCGAACGAATGGACTACCTGCTCCCCGTCGGTCAGATAAGTCTCGGGCGTCATCGCTTCAAAGCGCTGAACGGTCCAGACCTCATCCAGAAGCCATTTCGACACCCACGGAAGACGCGGTTCTGGACTGATCAGTCTCTCAAGTATCTCCCCATTCAGAATTCCCATGTTTTCACTTTTCAGCAGATCGCAGGATCTTCATTTCCGCCTTGTAGTCGCCGTCCGGGAATTGGGGCAGGCTCTCGACAACTTGCTCGACTTCGCTCTTGCCGAGATTTCCTGTGCGCGTGATCGTTAGGTCGGCGGTGATATTGCCCAAGCCCGTCATGGCGCCCCGCAGGCCGGCGGGCAACGATCCGAGGTCCGCGTTTTTTTTCTCGTAATATATTCGGAAAGTCACTTCCTTGACGATACTGTCGACGTTCTCCGCCAACTTAACGGCAACTTCTTGACGCAGTGTCCCTAAGCTCCGGACAAACGGCGTCTCCACCGCAATGATGGATTCCTGTTCTTCCGGTATCGGTTCGGCTTCATTTCCTTCGTCGCCTTCGGGGACGCCGCCTTGTTCGATCTCCGGCCCGGACTGTCCTTTGTCGTCAACGCCGAATTCGAGGGTTCTCTTTTCATCAACAAACGGCTCTGAGACAACAGCATCAGGCCATTCGCTGTCGGCAAGAACCGGTCTACGGCCGCAGGCGCTGTCCCTCTCGTGGCGTATTCCGATTTCCTTCCGGACACAGAGGCTGATCAGGGCCCCACGGATGCTTGTGACGTGTGTCGGGATCGGATAGACAAGCGTTTCCCGGTAGATTCGTTCGATGTCCTTGAGGCGTTTGCCCAGGAAGTCGGTCAAGCGCTCCCGCAGGTGCTCCTCGAAAAGCTGGACCGGGAAGAACTGCCGGCTCAACTTGCCATCCACGTCTGAACGAGTGGAGGCGTTGCCTAACGGCTCGATTTCGAACTGGTCCTCCTCGGGCTTGGTCCCGTATTTCTGGATGTGGACAAACGAAAGGCGGGCCTTGCGGAAGGCGTCAAGGATGTAAGTCTTGTCTTCTTTCGCGATTCGCTCAAACTGCTTCTTCCGCTCAACAGTGCCGCCTGAAGTCTGTAGGTCACTGGCGGCGATATACCGTTGGGCCCATTTCAGGATGTCGCCGTTCTTCAGCGCATCGAAATCCTTGTTACGCGGCTCGAGCAGGACGATCATGTTCCGATTCGGCTGACCGAAATACAGTCCGTGGCGGTCTTCGGGGGCGAGGCGACGCGGAGCAAGCACGTATCGCAGTCGGCGGCTGTCCCGAATACGGAGCTCCGCCTGCGCCTGTTCCAAGTTCTGGAATACGACGGCATCCCGGTCATTGAACAGTTCCCCGGTCCAGAACTCGAACGCCTTCGTTAAAGCCTTGGAAGTCTCGACGCTGAGCGACTTGTATTCGACCTTTGCATTAGGCTTTTCTTCCGGGTCGAAGAAGAAAACGCCTTCCTGCTCGTGGAAGAAAGTGCCGTACTTGTGGAACGCCTTCAGAGCGCCGCGGAATTCGTTGATGTCATCGCCCGGTTTCAGGACCTGATGGGCAAGTTGCTCCTCTGTCATGCCGCGGCTTTTCCCCGCGGCCGCCAGCGTCGCGAGGAGAACGCTCGATACGATTTCGACGGCAAAACGGTTCTTGCCGAGGTCATCCAGGTCGCTCTGCGCGCACTTGACGAGAGCCATGCCCGGATCGAGGTCAATAAGACGGTTCAAAATGCCCCGGTCTTTGATGGATGCGTAGGCCGTCGTGATCAAATCGGTTTTCTTATGGGCCGTTTTGACCATTGCGCCCAAAAGACCCAGCGCACCGCGCGTACTCTGGAAAAGGTTGCGGGCCTGCTCCTGAACGAGTTGGAGGAGTTCCGGCGAGAATGGGTACGTAGAATGAATTTTTGCCAGATAGTCATCGTCGATTGGGTGCCCTTTGCGTTTCCAATCGTTGCGATAGCTCGTGAGGACGACCTCGATTTTCTTCCTGTCAATCGAGTCGCTGTTTTCGAAGAGCCGGTGCAGAACGATGCGCGTTCTATCAGTTGCGTCCGAAAACTTGACGTCGATGCGCGGAACGCGTTTCAGGGTTGCGCCAGGTTCTTGGGCAGAATTGTAAATGCCGGCAAAGATCGTAATATTCCTCGTCTCGGACCGCTCCGCTTCTTCCGTGAGCATCTGCAGGAAAGCCAGATTCTGGTCTTGGATGGCTTTGTCGGAAATGCTCCGGATACCCATCTCAAGTTCGTCGAGAATCAAGAAAATTTGTCGTCCTTTTATTTCCTGCCTGACCTGATCCAAATTTGGACGCCCTTGGCCGGCGCTCTTGTTATCTCCCTTCATGATCAGGTCCCAGATCGCGTAAAGCGGGAAGTCGGTGAACTTGTGGACGATGACCTCGACGTGCTCAGGAAGGTCACACTTCAGGCCATGCCGTGAAAGCCATTCCTTGGCCAAATCCCGGTTCCGGGCTAAATGGTAAACCAATAGCAGCAAATGCGATTTGCCGCTGCCCTTGTATCCCTCGAAAAGGTAGAGCCCTGCGCTATGCGCCTTGTTCGCGAAGCGCTGGTGAAGATTCTCGAGAACGAATCGGATATCGCCGGTCGGATAGGTGAGGTTTAGAAAGTCCTTGGGCTTGGACTCCAAATGCTTTCCGGCCGAATCGCGAAGGTTCTCGAGGTCAACGATGCCCTCGACTCCATCGCCGCTCAGCACCTCTCTTCGAGGCCGAAGGATGTCTGAAAAGCTCATTCTATATCTCCATCGTTCCCTTAATATGATACTACTAATTAATTATTTGTCAATATTAAAATAGATTTCTAGTTATAATCTTGACATAATTTATCGAGAAATCTAGACGGCCTGCCCGCCTTGTTGCCGGAAAACCTCGAGAATTTTTCCTTTGAAAAAACATACAATCTTTGTATATAATATTCCCCATCCAGACGGAGGATGCAATGCCGATAAGCACGGTCAACATTTCTTTTCCTACGGAGTTTCTGGAAGAGATCGACAAGTTCGCGAACGCCGAATCGCGAACCCGCTCGGAGCTGATCCGCGAGGCGACGCGGATGTATCTTACTCAACGAAAACGTTGGGACGCCGTCTTCGCCTTCGGAACGAATCAGGCCGCCAAGCTCGGCCTCCGGGAAGAGGACATCACCGCAGAGATCAGGACGTATCGTGCCCGGAAAGAAAGATAGGCGCCTTCGGATCGTCCTCGATTCGAACGTCCCCATTTCGGCGGTCGTCTTCGGCGGCAAGCCGCGAGAGATCCTGAACTTGGTTATTCGGGGAGAATTGACCCTTATCGTCTCGCCGGCCATCTTGGACGAGGGCGAAGCCGTTCTCGGAGGAGTCAAATTCCGTTTTTCCGGAGAAGCCGCTCGCGGCGTAATCAAAGAAATCGAAGCTCTCGCCGAAATCGTCGATCCCGCGACCGTCGTTTCGGCCGTTCCGGAAGATCCCGATGACGACCGGGTCATCGCTTGCGCCCTCGACGGCCGCGCCGAATATCTCATAACTGGCGATCATCATCTCTTGAAAATCGGCGTATATTCCGCCCTTTCCATTCTGAATCCCGACGATTTCTTAACGACCCTCGGGACGCTGCGCCTCCGCGGATAACCCGGCCTCGATCGACTCCCAATCCTCCGGAGAAATGTCTCCCCCAAGGAAGCGGAAAGCCGTCTTGTTGTGCCGAAGGGGGTCGGCGTCCGGATCCATCCGGCCGGCCGCGTCGCCCGGTTTCTGATGCCGATCGTCGTGAATAAAAACATTTATCCCCCGTTCTCGCCTGGAGTATATTAGCCGTAGGACGGAGAAGGAAACACCGAACGATGACTCCGCCGCTGGTCGTGGAGTTTATGTCCCAGAAGGCCTTCCTGTGGCGCTGCCGGCACAGCGGCTCCTTGACGACCGACTCCATCGAACAATGGGACCGGGAAGGAAGCTTTCCGTGGGCGAAGTTCCGCGCTCGCAATCTTCCGTTGCTCGAAAATCTAACAAACGCCTACGGCTGGGGATAAATCGGCGAATAGCCTCCAATTCGGATAAATAAGCATAGCGGTGGATATCAAACCATTCGTCGTATTCCTGGGCGAACTGATTAAAAACCGTCGTCTTGAGTCCGCCTTTAATCAACCCATTCGACTCCCCGGGCTGAAGCCCGGGGCCGGGCTTCCCAGTCCCGGTCCTGGCAAGGCCGGGGTATGCTCAGGGTTAATACTGAGCGGCGCTTTTTACCCCGATTTAAAAATCGCGGTTTGGCGCCGCCGAACGTATCAATGACTTTCAAGGCGACCTTTCGTTCGAAATAGTTCCCCAGCATTCCTTTTTTCGCATCCGCCTTGACGGCCTCGCCCTTTGTCAACATGACTTGCAGTTGCAGCTCTGAATCTTCGGCTTTGTCGAGCGGCTGAAGGGTCATAGGCAGGACCGTAATATACGATCCTTCAAATCCAGGTAAATTGTCGCCGACGAGACGGCAGGCCATCTGGAGATTGACGTCCCAGCCTTGGGCGAATACTGAAAGCGAGTCCGTTCCAATCCTCTTCGGATCGATATAAATCCAAGCGTTTCGGAAAGGCGCCGGCGCCCCATCATCGTGAGCGCGGCCGATAACGGTGAGAACGGTTTTTTGTCGTCCTCGTCTGACTTCGATCATAAAACGGCCGTCTGATTGTCGCAACGATTTCATCGTCTCTTTATCGAGCAGATCGATGATCGTTTTCTGGTCATCCGGCCAGGGTCCATTGTTCACATGGCAGGCTAAACACGATTTTGCTTTTCCTAAAATGCCGACCGCAGGAGGGTAAGAGAACGACCTTACGGCAAAAAAGCCAAGTGCACAAAACCCTAAAACCGCGATTTTTCCTGACTTCATCTTTGGCCTCCTTTTGTCCTGCTTCAGGACAGCCATCCTTCCATCTGATTCCTGTCTCTCATGAAATCCAAATCCCGCTCTGAATACGCTTTCTCTATCCATCCGGACGCGGCCTTGGAGACTTCATCTCTTAAAAAACCAAAACTTTGTCCGCTTCCAGAGTGAGCGCGGTGAGTTCATCCAACGAGCTGCGGAGAACTCCGTCCGTCAAATCGCCATCGGCTAACCCTCGTTCCTCCATGCATGTGCTACAGAGAAGGACTCTCCCTTTTCGTTTCACGGCTTTAAGCATCCGCTCGACGTTGTAAAATCCGTCGGGTGTCGTTTGGCCGCGTTTCGCGCAAAATACGGCGTCGGCCATGAGGAAGACCGCCGTTTCGGCCTCGGGGTTTGTTTTCGTTAGGTTCATGGCCAGGCGGAGGGCGTTGTAGCTCCGTTCAGAGCCATAGGGTGGATCGTTAAGGATGAGGAGAATCTTCATATTCGTCGGTCCTGTTCCCTCAGGCCGCGAAACCAAGGAAAGCGCTGGCGATCAGGACGCCGACCGCAAACTTGAGGCATATCTCGCAAAGCCTTTTTCTCTCACTCCGTTTGGCGAAGAATTCTCTTTCCTCCTCAGGGTCGGGCGTCAGGCCGGGGGCGAAGTGTATGAATAGTCTGCGCAATCGCGGATTGAGGCCGAAGAAAATCTTTCCCATGATGACGATCATTCCCGCGACGCAGGCCAGCTTTATTCCAAGCGCAGTCCAGGCGACGGGGTGAAGCGTCCGGAAAGCCCCATGAAAGAGGAAATGATTGAATGGCATTCCGATCCCCGTAAGGATTAGGGTCACAATAAAGACCAGGCAATACGGGGCGTTCCCCTGGAGCGTGTCTTCGACGACTTTGTCCAGTTCGTAGTGAAGCCTGGGGCCGAAGTGTGCCCGCTTACTTACTAGGTTGCGGTTGTAAAAGGGCGCCGCCGCACAGCCGACCAGAGCGATGTTGTGCATCGCCAAAAGGACGCCTTGAATCAAAGATTCCGCAATCATGTCAACCTCCTCCTTTTTCGATGGGTTGTCCGGCCGCCCGCCACTCCGGGAAGCCTTCGGCGAGTCGCCGCGCAACCCGGCCTGAGCGGCGGAGAAGAACCACCGCTTCCGCCGCCAGAACGCAGTACGGGCCCCGACAGTAGGCAACGATCTCGCGATCTTTGCCTAAGGTATTCAGCCGCTGGCGGAGCTCCGCGAGCGGAACGGAAAGTGATCCGCGAATGTGGCCGGAAGCATATTCTTCTGAAGGTCGGACGTCTAGGACGATCACTTCGCCGGCGTTTGCCCGCTTGAGGAGTTCCTGTCGGGAAATCGGTTCCAAACCGTCGCGTTCGGCGAAATAGCGCCGGGCGATATCTCCGACCTCGGCCGATCGTTTTTCAGCCAGTTTCTGAAGGCTTGCCCAGCAGAACACCACGTCGGGATCGGCCAGCCGGTAAAAAACATGCACGCCCTGTTTACGCCCTTCGACCAGGCGGGCGTTCTTCAGCACCTGGAGGTGGCGGGAAGCGTTGACGACGGATTGCGAGGTTTCCCGGGCCAAGGTCTCCACATCGCGTTCGCCTTGGGCGAGGACGTCCAGGATTTCCAGGCGCTTGGGGCCGGCGAAGGCCTGGGCCATCCGGGCGAATTGGCCGAATACCGCATCCTTGAAGTCGCGCGCGTCCATCATGATTTCGATCTCCTTCTTCTAATGTTCTATTCTAGAATAGAATAATAGAATATTAGGATTCTGTCAAGCCCCTTGACGAAGACACCGACTTCATCCGCAAAATGCGGGACGAATCTTCGGCGCAAGGGCTGGATCCTGCGACGATAACGAATAATTACGCGATGAGATTGGATTCCTCAACAACCCTCGGGACGTCGCGCCTCCGCGGATAATCAGGCCTCGATCGACTCCCAATCCTCCGGAGAAATGTCTCCCCCAAGGAAGCGGAAAGCCGTCTTGTTGTGCCGAAGGGGGTCGGCGTCCGGATCCATCCGGCCGGCCGCGACGAGACCATCCCAAACCGGAGTTCCGGGAATCGGCGAGAAAAAGGCCGGGCGCGGCCGCAATCCGAGCCGCCGGACATGGAGAATATCCTCGCGGATGCTTGCCGCGCTTTGGCCCGGCAGACCGGCAAGGAGATAGACGTTCAATTCGTCGGGCCGATATCCGGCCCGGGTGAGACATCCGACGGCCTTTTCGAGGTCTCCCGCTTCGACCTTGGGGCAGGATTCACGCAGGACTTCGGGATCGGTCGACTCCTGGCTGAGATAGATCGACCGGACGCCGGCCCGGCGGAACAGCCGGGCCAAAGGATCATCGATCTCCCGGATATGAAGGCCGTTGGGCGTATGGAAAGAGATCGGAAGATCGGCCCGGGAGACGGTTTCAAGGAGGGGGACGATATGGTCGGCTTTGCCGGTTAAAAGGGCGTCGTCATAAAAGGCGAAATTCAACGTCCCGAAAGACCGATGAAGATCGACGATTTCGGCGCCCACGGCGAAGGGATCGCGGCGTTCGAACCCGGAGAAAAGCCTGGCGGAGGCGCAGAACGAGCAGCGGAAGGGACAACCCCTCGAGGTGAGGAGGGGAAGCCCGTCGCGACTCCGGAGAAGATCGAAGGCGGGCCGGGGCCACTCCCGGAGGGAGGGAAACGAGGCCTCTCTCACTACCCGGTCCCCGAGCACGTCTTTGAGGATCGGCAGAATCCCGTTTTCGCCCGGTCCGGCGACGACGATGTCCGCGCCCGAATGCCGCCGGGCATGGGCTTCGCAAAGAGTCGCGTAGATACCTCCGAGGATGATCGGCACTGCCCCGAATCTCTTTCGGACGAGTTCGACCGCGGCCTGGACGCCCGGATACCAGTATGTCATGGCGCAGGTCAGAAGGACGGCGGCGGGAGTCGGTCCTCCCGCTAATTCGGCCTCGAAGACCTCGACCGGAATCCCGTAGCGTGAAAACCGCCGGGGAACGTCCTTCACGATTTCGGGCTTATCGATTTCCAGCTTGGGAAAATGTCCCCGGCCGTCAGGCTTCGATCGAACCGGCTTAGGGAGGGCCGGATGATGCCGGTCCAGACAATCGACGAACCGGACCGAGGCGTTCGTCGCCTGTCTGACGATCGCCGCGATCTCCAGCAGGCCGAGCGGC
>Ga0315274_10002895_pt1 | contig 25560 bp, 24 predicted proteins | sample YL17G02_20_MG_FD_203700 | JGI IMG/M metagenome (GOLD analysis project Ga0315274, IMG submission 203700) | Sediment microbial communities from Yellowstone Lake, YNP, Wyoming, USA - YL17G02_20 | ecosystem: Environmental > Aquatic > Freshwater > Lake > Sediment | place: USA: Wyoming | collected...
GGGACATCCTCACTCACGCAGGGACGGTGTCGCATGAGGAAGCAGTACGCAAGGCGGAGCTGGAGTTTGAGAAGTACCGGCAGCGCCAGCTCGCGGAGCCGTCGCAGGTGGAGAAGGATTTTGAAAAGGCGGTGAAGAAGCTCCCGAAACCCAAGAAAGGCCTCTGATGCCCGCACCCACCGAACACAAAACCGTCCAGGCCCGCATCCTCGCCTACGCGCAGGAGAGTGGCTGGACCTATGTGTCGCGCGCCGAAGCCGAGGCGCGGCGGGGCTTTGATCCGGACGGTGCCACGCCCGAGGACCGGGCCCGGACGGCGTCGCTTTACTTCGGCGATCTGCTCCACGCCCAGGTGTGCGCCTTCAACCCGAAATACAAGGAAACGCAGGGGGCGCTAGTGGGCGAGTTCCAGCGGCTCAATGCGGACATCGCCGGCAACCGCGACTTCCTCACCTACCTGCGCAACCAGGGAAAGTTCTTCTGCGCCGAGGAGAACCGGGAACTGGACCTGATATTGATTGATTATGACGACCTTACCCTGGCACGCGAGCAGTGGCGGAACGTGTATGAGGTGACGGAGGAGTTTTACGTCCACAACGGGCGCCACGGAACGCGGGAGGACGTGGTCTTCCTCATCAACGGCATCCCGGTGCTGGTCATCGAGTGCAAGAACGCGACCAAGGACGAGGCGATTGCGATCGCCGTGGACCAGCTCCGCCGTTATCACGCGGAGACGCCGGAGGTAATGGTGCCGGAGATGATCTTCTCCGCCACGGAGGCCATCGGATTCGCCTACGGGGCAACCTGGAACACGGTGCGGCGGAACATTTTCAATTGGAAGCACGCCGAGGCGGGTAACCTCGAAGCCAAGGTGAAAAGCTTCTGCGCCGTGCCGCAGGTGCTGCGATTGCTAAAGGATTTCATCCTCTTCGCGGAGAAAGAAGAGGAGCTGCAAAAATTTATCCTGCGGCAGCATCAGATGGGTGGGGTGGACAAGGTGGTGGCGCGCGCGCTCGACCCGAAGCGGTCACGCGGGCTGGTATGGCACACGCAGGGCAGCGGCAAGACCTACACAATGATCAAGGCGTCGGAGATGCTCTTCAAAGCGCCCGAGGCGGAGAAGCCGACCATCCTGCTCATGATCGACCGCAACGAGCTGGAAGACCAGATGCTTAAAAATCTTGCGTCGGTAGGGCTGGGTAACGTGGCGCACGCAGGCAGCATCGCGGCGTTGAATCGGCTGCTGCGGGAAGACTACCGGGGCATTATCGTGACGATGATCCACAAGTTCCGCGACATGCCAGCCGACCTCAATTTGCGGAAGAACATTCATGTCTTCATTGACGAAGCGCACCGCACGACGGGCGGCGATCTGGGCAACTTCCTGATGGCCGGCCTCCCCAATGCCACGTTCATCGGCTTCACCGGCACGCCGGTGGACAAGACGGCCTATGGCAAGGGGACCTTCAAGACCTTCGGCTGCGAGGACGACAAGGGCTACCTGCACAAGTATTCCATCGCCGAGAGCATCGAGGACGGCACGACGCTGCCCCTTTACTACCAGCTCGCGCCGAACGAAATGCTGGTGCCCCACGAGATCATGGAAAAGGAGTTCCTCGCGCTGGCCGAGACGGAGGGCATCGCGGACATCGAGGAGCTGAACAAGATTCTCGAACGGGCGGTGAACCTGAAGAATTTCCTCAAAGGCAAGGGGCGCGTGAAGAAGGTGGCGGGAATGGTGGCCGAACACTTTTGCGAGAACATCGAGCCCCTGGGATACAAGGCATTTCTTGTCGCCGTGGACCGCGAAGCCTGCGCCTTCTATAAGGAGGCGCTGGACGCGATTCTGCCGCCGCAGTATTCCGAGATCGTTTTCACCGGGAATAACAATGACCCCGCGCACTTGAAAAAGTGGCATCTCGACCCGAAGCGGGAGCGGCAGATCCGGAAGGATTTCATCAAGGTGGGCGAGTGGCCGAAGATTCTCATCGTCACCGAGAAGCTGCTTACCGGGTTCGATGCGCCGATCCTTTATGCGATGTATCTTGATAAGCCGATGCGCGACCACACGCTGCTCCAGGCCATCGCGCGGGTGAACCGGCCTTACGAAAACGAGGCGGCGGAGATGGTAAAGCCCCATGGTTTCGTCCTCGATTTCGTGGGCATCTTCGACAAGCTGGAAAAGGCATTGGCCTTCGATAGCGACGAGGTCAACGCCATCGTCAAAGATCTCAACCTGCTGAAACATCTCTTTAAAGCGAAGATGGAGACCAAAGCACCGGCATATCTCGCGCTGGTGGACAGGAACTTCGACGACAAGGACGTGGACAATCTGATCGAACACTTTCGCGACAAGGAACGCCGGAAGGAGTTCTTCAAGGAATACAAGGAGATCGAGATGCTCTACGAGATCATCTCGCCCGATGCCTTTCTGCGGCCATTCATCGATAATTACACCACGCTGTCCGGCATTTATGAAGTGGTGCGCAACGCCTATGCGCGCAGGGTGTATGTAGACCGCGCGTTCCAGAAAAAGACCAACGAGCTTGTGCAGCGGCACATCGGCGCGGCCATAGAAAGCCCGAAAGGGGAATACCTGGCGATTGACCGGTCCACCATCGAGACGATCAAGCAACAAGACGAGGGGAAAGCGACGAAGGTCATCAACCTGGTGAAGAGCATCCAGAAGACCGCAGAGGAAAACAGCGATGATCCCTTCCTCGTGGCGCTTTCGGAACTCGCCAAGGCGGTGCAGGAGAGTTTCGAGGACCGGCAGACCACCACGGAAGAGGCGCTGACCGCTCTGCTCAAGGAAATCGAGAAGAATGAACAGCGGAAGAAAGAGCAGGCCGCCAGGGGGCTGGATGGGCTGACCTATTTCGTTCTCTGCAAGCTCACCGATGACGGCATCCCGAACCCTGAGCCGGTGAGCAAGAAAGTGCGCGAAGCGTTCGCGAAGTTCCCGAACTGGCAGCGGAGCGAGGCCGAACTGCGCGAGGTCCGCAAACAAGTTACGTTTGCCGTAGTTGCAGAAGAGGATGACATGGCCAAGGCGACCGCGACAGTTGATGCCCTCTTCGTCCTACTGCAAAAGAGCTTTCGCCCATGAATAAGTGGCTCGACAGGGAGGAATTTAAAGCCCGGGTGCTGGAGTGGGCCGGGAAGCTCGGCGTGAAGGCCAGTGCCGTCTATGTGCGCCCGATGAGGAGGAAGTGGGCCTCTTGTTCCACGGCGGGAACGTTCAGCTTCAACGACGAACTGCTCGGTCTGGATCGTGAGCTTGGCGACTACGTGATCGTCCACGAGCTGCTGCACTTCTCCGTGCCCAACCACGGCAAGCTATGGAAGAGCCTGATGCGAGCCCATCTCGGTGACTACGAAAAGCTCGAGAATCGCTTGACAAAGAGACAAGGGAGCGCCTACAGCCCCCTTGCATAGGCTGTGCTGAATTAGGCGACAGCTTGTCGCCAAAACTGCAGCAACCTGTTGCGGAAATGGAGCGCACGCCATGAAAACAAAACCCCCTGTCGGCCCCGATTACGCTGCGTTTCTCACCGAAGTTAAGGGCCGCATCATCTCCGCCCGCCTGCACGCCGCGCGCGCCGTGAACCGCGATTTGATCAACCTCTACTGGGACATTGGCCGCAGCATAGTGGAGAAGCAGGAAACGCTGGGCTGGGGCGAATCCGTGGTGGAGATGCTATCCCGCGACCTCCAGAAGGCCTTTCCGCAAATGCGCGGGTTCTCGGTGAGAAACCTGTGGTATGTGCGGCGTCTCTATGCCGAATACACGGAACCGCTAATTCTGCAACAGGTTGCTGCAGAATTAGCACGCAAGCAATCGGATATGGGAAGAAAGGCTGACGCGTTGGCAAGACTGCAGCAGCTTGCTGCAGAAATTCCTTGGGGACACCACATGCTACTGATGGATCGGATTCCTGATGCCAAAGCCCGCCTGTACTACCTACGCGCCACGGCCCAACTGGGCTGGAGTCGGAATGTGCTGCTCACCCAGATCAAAGCTGGGGCATATGAACGGGCGGTAACGGAGAAGATCGACGTGGGGGAGGAAGTGGCGGCATGAGCTTCAACCCTCGTTTCACCATCACTAACCCAATTACCCAGGCGCTGACGCGCATCGAGCGGGCGCGGGGATTTCTCGATGCGGCCAGGCTTTCCGAGGAATGGATCCGGAAAATGGAGAAACGGGCGCTCGTCCTGGAGGCCCACCACACCACCCACATCGAGGGGACGCGCCTCACGCTGGAACAGTCGGAGCGCCTGCTCGCCGGAGAGGAGGTTCCGGAGGCCGATCCCGAGGACGCCCGCGAACTGCTGAATTATCGCGACGCCTTCGAGTTCGTGAGCACCTACCTAAACGACGGCGGGCCGATCACGGAGGGTTTGATCCGCGAGATCCAAAAGCGCCTCGTCGGCGGAGTGCGTGGAGGGTCGGCGGCGCCCGGCGAATACCGGCGGGTACAGAATTACGTGGTCAACTCGGCCACGGGCGCCGTCGTATATACGCCGCCTCCGGTTCATGAGGTGCCAATCCTCATGCGTGATCTCGTGACTTGGTTGAACGAGGAGCGCAAAGTGCACCCTGTGCTCGTCAGCGGGCTCGCCCAATTCCAGCTCGTGCACATCCACCCCTTCCTGGACGGAAACGGCCGCACTTCACGCTTGCTTTCGACGCTCTGCCTCTATCGGACCGGCTACGACTTCAAAAGGCTGTTCACCATCAGCGAGTTCTACGACCGCGACCGTTCGGCCTTTTACCGTGCAATTCAGAGCGTTCGGGAGCAGGATATGGACCTAACCGGGTGGCTTGAGTTCTTCGTGGAAGGGCTCGCCACCCAGCTCGACGAGGTGAAAACCCGCGGCGAGAGAGCGATCCGCCGCGACGTGATCGCCCGCCAGCACCGGCTATCGGAACGACAAGCAGCGGCCCTCGGCTACGTGCTGGAGCACGGGCGGCTGTCCATCCAGGAATACCAAGCACTGTGTCCACAAGTTAATCGGCGGACCCTCCAACGGGATCTGAAGCTATTGGTTGACAAGGGATTGTTCGTCGAACGGGGCACTGGGCCAACGGACCCGACACGGCAGTACCGCCTTGCGGAGTCGATCCCCGCACCCGAAAAGGAGCTGTGACAAGCTATGACATCTAGCTGTGACATACTGAGACGGAGACCTGTGACGAGGTTGCCCACCCTGCGATCTCCTATTCCCCTATTCCGGGTCGGACCAAGGTAAGTGCTGGATATATGGGGTTTTCCCGGCCCGGGTGAGAAAAAAACAAGAAACTCTCTCCTCGAAAAAAGGGAACTATGGCGAAGAGCAAACGGCCTGCGAAAATATGGGTCTATTCTCCTCGGCTGGCTCCGGGAACGAAGGTGCCAGTCGAGGTAAAGGGCGAGGTGACCAAACGAGCACAAGCGCTTGTCGAGGAATGGAAACCTCTGTCCATTAAGAAACCGCCTAAGGGATATCGATTCAACTACATTGCAGATCTGTACACGAAATGGCGTGGGAAATATTTCTATTTTTGCGCAACCTATGCATGCCCGGGTCCGAGAGCGCTGTCTCCTTCTTTTGAAGCGTACTTCACAAGATTGGAATACGTCGGAAACAATCGATTCAACCTTGCCTACATGCGCCATACCGACAAGTGGTGGGAGACCCTGCGAGGTCTAACCCTGGCGGATTGCCTGGAGAAAATTCGCGGCAATAGCCTCTACCATCCATAAGGGTATTCAGGGTATACAGGTCGGACCAGGAAAAGAGCCTTCTGCAACAGGTTGCTGCAGAATTAGCACCAAGCAATCGATTATGGGACAAAAGGCTGACGCGTTGGCAAGACTGCAGCAGCTTGCTGCAGAAATTCCTTGGGGACACCACATGCTACGGATGGATCGGATTCCTGATGCCAAAGCCCGCCTCTACTACCTCCGCGCCACAGCTCAACTCGGCTGGAGCCGGAATGTACTGCTCAACCAGATCAAAGGTGGGGCATATGAACGGGCGGTAACGGAGAAAAAGACGCACAACTTCCCGGCGGTTCTGCCAGAATACCTCGCGGAACAGGCGGAGGAGACGCTCAAGAGTTCCTATTGCCTGGAGTTTCTTGGCATTCAGCGCGAAGTGAAAGAGCGTGAACTGGAAGATCGGCTGATCGAACGGCTGAGGGAGTTCATTCTCGAGCTGGGCTACGGCTTCTGCTTTGTCGGCCGCCAGCACCGGTTAGCGCTGGGACAGAAGGAGTATTTCATAGACCTGCTCTTTTATCACCGTTTCCTCAAGGCGCTCGTGGCTTTCGAATTGAAGGTCGGCCCTTTTGAGCCGGAATACGCGGGCAAGATGGATTTCTACCTGAACCTGCTGAATGACAAGGAGCGCGCGGCCGAGGACAACCCGTCCATCGGCATCATCCTCTGCGCGGAAAAAGACGACGTAGAGGTGGAATACGCCTTGAAAACCAAACGCAATCCCATCGGGGTGGCGGTGTATCAACTCCAATCGAAACTGCCGAGCGAACTAAAGGGCAAGCTGCCCACGGCAAAACAGCTTTCCGATGCCGTCCGTGCCGCCCTTCCGGAAAGGGGCGGCAAATAGCCATTTTGCGGAGAAGGAGTTAAGCGAGGAAACAGTAGTCAAGAAATTCTTGACAACTGCAATCGGCGCCAGATCTACCGTAAAATTCGCTTTTACCGACTTTACCCCCGGATTGTGGGGACGCTGCCCCCACGATTGCAGGGGCCCGTTGTATTCCGGGTAGGACCAAGGCAAGTACTGGATATGGCAGGTGAATGGCTTTCAAAAGGGTGGTTTTGGGGTCATGGAAATTTGGAAATTCGGGGACACCATACTAAATTTTCATCCAACCTTTCATCTCAGGCCCAGGAAAATAAGGATGTGTCCCCCGAATTTTTTTATGAAAAAATGAAATCGTCTTCGACGGACAAGGCGCTACAACCCGCCCGGCAGGACCGAGCGGCTAAGCGGTATGTTATGCGGCGGGAACGTTCAGCTTCAACGACGAACTGCTCGGTCTGGATCGTGAGCTTGGCGACTACGTGATCGTCCACGAGCTGCTGCACTTCTCCGTGCCCAACCACGGCAAGCTATGGAAGAGCCTGATGCGAGCCCATCTCGGTGACTACGAAAAACTCGAGAAACGCCTGACAAAAAGACCAGTGAACGCCTAACGACTACTTTGGAGTGCGGCGGCACGATGCCGCTTTAAAAAGGCGCGACGTGTCGCGCCAGACAAAGCGCGGACTTGTCCGCGCACTCCAAAAGACTCAATATTCCGGGTCGAATCAAGGTAAGTGGTGGATATATGCGGTTTTCCCGGCCCAAGCGAGAGAAAAGCAAGATACTCTCCTCAAGAGAAGGGGATACTGTGCCAAAGAACAAGAGGCCTGCGAAAATATGGGTCTATTCTCCTCGGCTGGCTCCGGGAACGAAGGTGCCAGTCGAGGTAAAGGGCGAGGTGAACAAACGAGCGCAGGCGCTTGTCGAGGAATGGAAACCCTCGTTTATTGAAAAGCCGCCTAAGGGATATCAGTTCAACTACATTGTGGACCTGTACACGAAGTGGCGTGGGAAGTATTTCTATTTTTGCGCAGCCTATGCATGCCCGGGTCCGAGAGCGCTGTCTCCATCGTTTGAGTCGTACTTTACAAGGATGCAATACATCGGGAATAATCGGTTCAACCTCGCCTATATGCGCCATACCGGCAAGTGGTGGGAGACGCAGCGATTCCTAACCGTTGCCGAGTGCTTCGAGACGATTCGCGACAATAGCCTCATCCATAACAGCGACAATTTGGAGTGCGGCGGCACGACGCCGCTTTGATAAGGCGCGACACGTGATGCCAATCAAAAATCCGGCGTGCCGATGCTACAAACTGTCGGGACTTGCATATAACCCCCGACATTTTGTATAATGCTAAGCACTATGAGAACCGGAGTCAAAGAACCCGAAATCGAAATGATCCGCCGCATGGGCATCGTCCGGCCGGCCGACCTGGAAGCCCGCGGGATTCCCAGGGCTCGGCTCTATTCCCTGGTGCAAAAGGGCCTGGTTGAGCGCCGCGGCCGGGGAATCTACGTCGCGCGCAACCATGCCCTCACCGCTGAACACGTCCTTGCGCAGGTCGCCAAGCGTGTCCCCAACGGCGTTCTCTGCCTGCTGACTGCGCTGGGTTTTCATGGACTGACCACGCAATCTCCCGCCGAGGTGTGGATCGCGCTGTCTGAGAAAGCCCGAAAACCGCGACTCGAATACCCACGCCTGCGGATCGTGCGCTTCTCGGGAGCGGCTCTGACCGAGGGAATCGAAACGCATTTAGTGGAGGGAGTCAAAGTCCGCTTCTATTCGGCGGCCAAGACCGTCGCGGACTGCTTTAAATTTCGGAACAAGATCGGAATCGATATCGCGGTGGAGGCGCTCAAGGATTTCAGCCGCATGCACCGCGGGGGCGCCAATGAGCTTGCCCGGTTCGCCCGGATCTGCCGCGTGACGCGAGTCATGCAACCTTATCTGGACGCAATCGCATGAGTGCCAAGGATATCAAAAACCTTTCCGCATCCGTGCTGGCACGCCTCCTCAATCTGGCTGAACAAACCGGCGACAATTATCAGGTGCTCCTGGCGAAGTTTGTCTCCGAGCGTTTCCTCTATCGGCTGGGGAGATCGGCCCTTCGCGACCGCTTCGTGCTAAAGGGGGCCATGCTCCTGCGGATCTGGTCAGCCCATCCTTATCGGGCGACACGGGACCTGGATCTGCTGCGACGGGGGGAAGGAGACGCGGAGGCGATCCGGGCGGATGTCGAGGCGATCTGTGCAACCAAGGTGGACCCGGACGGAATTGAGTTTGATGAAAAATCGATTCGCCTTGAGGCTATCCGTCCGGAAGATGAGTATGCCGGGATACGCGTCACCCTCCTCGCGCGATGCGCGTCCGCCCGCATTCCGCTTCAGGTTGACATTGGCGTTGCGGACGCATTGTGGCCTCCAGCGCAGTCGCGCATATACCCTAACCTCCTGGATTTCCCCCCGCCCGAAGTGCTAACCTACGCACCCGAGTCCGTGATCGCCGAGAAGCTGGAGGCGATCGTTACCCTCGGGGACCGAAACAGCCGGATCAAGGATTATTTTGACCTCCGTTATCTGGCAAACCGTTTCGAATTCGACGGGGCAATACTCGCGGAGTCGATTCGCAGGACCTTCCAAAGACGGCGAACTCCCATCCCAAAGGAAGAGCCGTTCGGGCTAACCGCTGAGTACTGGGACAACCCTGCACGGGTGACACAGATTCGGGCCTTCGCGCGCCGTGCAAGCCTGGAGGTGGGACCGGACGCCGGCGAAGAGATCCTCGGAATTCTCCGACCCTTCTTCCTACCGGTCCTGGAAAACCTTCGGCAGGGTGTTAAAACGGCTGGGACCTGGCCGCCAGGGGGGCCGTGGCGATGAATTCCTGTCGAGCGGGCGCTGGGCTTTCTCGAGGCGGCGAAGCTTTCGGAGGAGTGGATCCGACGCATGGAGAGGCGGGCGCTCGTCCTGGAGGCTCACCACACCACTCACATCGGGGGGACGCGCCTCACGCTGGAACAGTCGGAGCGCCTGCTCGCCGGAGAGGAGGTTCCGGAGGCCGATCCCGGCCCCCGAAAAGGAGCTGTGACAAGCTATGACATCGAGCTGTGACATACTGAGACGGAGAGCTGTGACAGGGTTGCCCACTCTATTCTAATTTGGAGTGCGGCGACGAGTCGCCGCTTTCAGAAGGCGCGACGCGTCGCGCCGGACAAAGCGCGGACATGTCCGCGCACTCCGAAAAACAAAGCGGCGTCGTGCCGGCGCACTCCGAAAAACAAAGCGGCGTCGTGCCGGCGCACCCCGAAAAACAAAGCGGCGTCGTGCCGCCGCACTCCAAGGGACCAACATGAACTGGCCGCATGCTCCGCAGCACTGGCTCTTTGAGCCGGGGATTTACATGGTGACGGCCGGCACTTACCAGAAACAGCCGCATCTCACCACTTCGGAACGGCGCGACTTCTTCGTCGAGGCTCTCTTCGCGCGCGCCGCTGAATTTGGCTGGATGCTTCATGCCTGGGCGGTGTTCTTGAACCACTACCATTTCATCGCCGTATCGCCCACCGACCCCGGAACGCTTCGTCGCTTTCTCGGCAAACTGCACATGACCACCTCAAAGCGGCTGAATGAATTAGACGGTCAACCCGGACGCAAGGTCTGGTTTCAGTACTGGGACAGCCACATTACCTTCGAGCCTTCCTATCTGGCGAGACTGAACTATGTGAACCACAACCCGGTCCATCATGGCGTAGTGGACAACGCGGAGAACTATGCCTGGTGCTCGGCGGCGTGGTTTGCGCGGAATGCACCGGCCAGCTTTGTGGCGACAGTGAAGAGTTTCAAAACCGACGAATTAATAGTCTTTGATGAGTTTTAAACTTGGAGTGCGGCGACGTGTCGCCGCTTTCAGAAGGCGCGACGCGTCGCGCCGTTCAAAGCGCGGACGTGTCCGCGCACTCCATGCTACGCCTCGCTGGACAAAGCGCGGACGCGTCCGCGCAGTCCGAGAAACAAAGCGGCGTCGTGCCGCCGCACTCCAAATCACAACGTGCTGATCCGCAGAACCGGCTTGATGGTGTCGCCGCGCTTGGCATCGGCAATGGCCCGGTTGATGTCGCCGAAATCATAGAACTTCAAGAGGCGGTCAAAGGGAAACTGGCCTGCCTGGTACAGCTGGATCAGTTTAGGGATAAACTGCTGGGGGATGGCGTCGCCCTGGATGATGCCGAGGGTTTTCCGTCCTTCCGGGAGGGAGTCCGTACCGCTCTCGCCGGTGAGAAGGGCCACGACGCCATGCGGGTTCAACACTTCAATGGCGAGTTGATGCATCTTCGGGCTGGCCGTGGTCTCCACCACGTAATCAACTCCCCTCCCGGTAATATCGCCGATGCGGGCGGTGACATCTTGACGGCGGTTATCGATCGCGTGGGTGGCGCCCAACTTGAGGGCGAGCTGGAGCCGATTGAGTTTCTTGTCCACCCCGATGATTGGATCGGCGCCGACGAGGCGAGCCGCCATGACCGCCGCCAGGCCGACCGCTCCCGTACCGAAGACCGCGATGCTTGCCCCCTTTGAAACCCTAAGCGAATTTATCACGGTGCCGGCTCCAGTCTGCAAGCCGCAGCCCAGGGGAGAAAGAATTTCCAGGGGTAGCTCTTTGGAAACCTTGACGAGGTTGCGTTCCGTCGTCAGGGAATGGGTGGCGAACGAAGACTGGCCGAAAAAGTGCCCGCGTACACCGCTGCGTTGCAGCGCATTGCTGCCGTCCAGGCGCTGAAAACCGAAGTTTGCCTCGTAGAAATGCCGGCAATGTGCAGGGTGTCCCCCCCGGCATTGACGGCAGTGGCCGCAAGACTGGTAAGAAAGCACGACATGATCGCCGCGCTTGAGGCTCTTCACGTTCTTACCCACCCGATCCACCACGCCCGCACCCTCATGGCCCAGCACCACGGCATTGTCGGCCTCGTCCCAGCCGTCGCAGAAGTCTATATCGGTATGGCAGATGCCCGAGGCGACGAGGCGCACCAGGATTTCCTCGTCCCGCGGGCCCTCCATCTCAAGGGATTCAATTTTCAAGGGGCCGCCTTTCCTGCGCAGGACGGCCGCCTGAATCTGGTACCCTTTTCCGCCTGAATTCCGGCTCACTGCTCAGCTCCTTGGCCCACGATCATCTTGGGGGAGGGTGCCTGCCGCTAGGGTGTGAACGCTACGTTCCAACCCAAAGGCAGGAGGGCAAAACTAAATTGTACGCCTTTCATTATGCCGACTTCAACCGATGATCCGCGCCTTTCTGAGTTAGGGGGGATGAAAGAAGCTTTGTGGATCATCTCCAAATTCGTTGATCGAATATTCTAAGAAAACCTGGCAAGGGCCCGGAAGGAAAGTCAGATTGCGGAGCAAGCATCGGGGGGATATTGCTTTCCCTAGCCTCCCGGCTTGCCTTCCGCAAAGCACAGTGGGGGCGGGAAAAGAAACCTTCGATGAGGAAACAGACCATCTGCGCCAAGGCCAAGAAGGGATAGGTGCCTCATGATTGCAAGCAATATGACTTTCCTTCCGGGACCCTGGAATCATTCGCCATTAAGAATAGGCCAGCTCTTTGGCTCTCACCTAATTGGGAGATGATCCAGTTTTGTATGATTTGTCCCGGTGGCACAAAATCCGGAAACCTGCATGGAGATCCTTAATCCGTAATCAAATTTGTTGAGGAGTATAAAAAAAGGGCGGAAAAGGGTAATTTAGGGCGGGAAAGATTTGGGTTTCGGGGTGGGAAACCCCGAAGAGGCTTTTTTAAGGAGGGGAAGGGACTCTTGGCGCCCGGCGAAGAGACACTTTTCCCTTTACCGGACACGCAGGCTTCTCCAAGGGGCGCTTTTTTAGGAAAGGCCTGGTTCAAGCAGAAGAAAAAAGCAGGAGTTTTTTGCGAGCCTCCTGGTAGAGGGGCAAACTGGGATGATGCGCCGATACCTTCGGATAGATCCGTCGCCCATGCAAGACGACCCGGGCCGCCATTCGCAGCTGATGAAACCGCAGCGCCTTGAGCCGAGCGGTCCACCAGGCCGCATTGGCAAAGAACCGTTTACAGGGCAAAACCCCTCCTCCCAGGTCATTCTTCAGCACATCGATGACCTGTTCCACGGTCCCGCAAGGCTCCCTTTGCCACCGCAAAAGCCTCTCTCCCTCCCAACTCCACATATTGGTCACCACGGTATAGTAATGATACGCATTCCCATCGGCAAACAATTCGCCCTGGGCCGGCCGAAGCCGAATGGCCAGATACCGGTCCGCCTTCATCTGCTTTTTACGCGAAGGAGCAGTGGGCACAAACTCCAACTCCGCCCACTCTTTCCTCCCCAAGACCAAGCCTTTCTCGCCCCCCTTCCGCAAAGGCTTCCAGGACGCCTCGGGAAGCGCCCGGATGGCGGCCCGCAACTCCTCGCTCATGTCCGCGCTGATGGCAAACTCCACCCGCGGCTTCCCCTTGATCAAATCTCCCTTCATCCTTCCGTTCATCTTTCGATGCCACCCCCTCCCTACAGATTCAGATTTTTTTCAGCAGCTGGATCTGCAGCGCCTGCTCGCCCACCAGTTCCTTTAGCCGCCCATTCTCTGCCCTGAGCTCCTTCACTTCGCTCTGCGTGGCATCCCGCAGACTGTCTCCCTTTAGACGTGCTTTCCCGGCCTCCATAAAGTTCTTGAGCCAGCAATAATACAAAGCAGAAGAGATCCCTTCTATCCGGCACAGATCGGAGACAGGGATCTCCTTTCGGAATCCCTCCAACACGATGCGGATCTTATCTTCAGCTGAAAACTGACGGCGGGTTTTCGCCCTTACTTCCCGGATGAGCTTGGCGGCACTGCCTGGGCCTGCAGGGACTTCTTCACTGCCTCATACCTGGGTGGATGTTTCCATGGTCTTCTTCCTCTCTCCCGGCCTACAAAATAGCCGTCTTTTCCACCCAGACCAACATCAAAAGTGCAATCCGGATTTTATCTCGATATGTCCACCCTCGGCTAACGACGCATAAGACATTGATAATTTTTCTCGATTTCTTTCAGCTTATCGATGTCTTCCTAATCCAGTTCGTAGAGCATCCCCCATACTACATGTTCCTCTTTCGGGACAATATTCACATACGAAATAGAAGTGTTTCTGCCGCTTTTTTATGAAATTCATGAAAGAGGGCTGGTCCGGCTTTGGGGAAAATCTTGACAGTTTGACTCCGAAAGGGTATTTTGGCCATACTGAAGAGGGTCTTCCAAGGTAGGAATTCGACTTGAAGAAGGCCGAAGAGCTCCTGGTCGAGGCCGGATATCCCAATGGTTTGAAGGTAAACCTGGATACATGGAATTCCATGCTCTATCCCCCCTCGCCAAAGTCGGAAAAGATTTTTCATCGTCACCGAAATTTTGCCCGCATCTGCTCTATTTTCCCTCGGGCATAAGTCAATCCCTCAGAGCGGGTCTCAATCGGGCAGCCCGACCACATAGGGGCGTCGGAAACAAAAGATATTTCACTATAATTGATCGAATTCCTCGAAGTAGAAACGATCATCGAAGAGTTCCTCATAGAAAAAGGGGAAGGGCTGCATCATATTTTCTTCAAAGAAGGGGATCTCGGCGCCTTGCAAGGTCGATTCCAACGGGATGGACGTCCTTCAGTAGGATCAATTTGTGGGGGTGGGGGCTGGTCCACCTGGACTCGGTGAAAATGGGCGGATTCATCATTAAGCCCATCCAGCACCCTCCAGACCTTGATCCTCGTGTGGGGGGGGCAAATATGACCGAAAAAAAATCTCTTTAATATGATAAGCGGAGGGCAATATTTCCGTGGGTAGATATCTTCTAAAAACGATCATGTGGATCATTCCAACCCTATTCGGTGTGGTTACGATCGTGTTCTTCCTTATCCACCTGACTCCGGGGGACCCGGCTCTGGCTATCCTGGGGTCTCATGCTACTGCGGAAGCAATTCAGGAGCTCAGAAAGAGTTTGGGCTTGGACCAGCCCTTGTACTTGCAATATCTGAGGTTCCTGGGAAATTTGTTGAAAGGGGATCTGGGAAGATCCCTGGTCACTGAGCAGCCGGTCTTGCTCGAAACGCTTCGGCCATTCCCTTACACCATTCATTTGGCCTTGGCGGGAGTGGTCATCTCGCTCCTCGTGGGCATCCCTGTGGGAGTGATCTCCGCAGTGCGGCGGAATACCTTTCTCGACTATTCTATGAGAGCCGCCTCCATTTCCGGGGTTTCGATCCCCGTTTTCTTCCTGGCCATCATCCTCCTGTGGATCTTCTCCTACCACCTGAAATGGTTTCCCATCATCGGCGTAGGGGACACTTCTAGCTGGTGGAGCCTACTTTACCATCTGGTCCTTCCGGCCACCACTATTGGAATCAGCATGGCCGTTCTGATCATGCGCTTGACCCGGTCCTGCATGCTGGAAGTTCTGGGCCAGGATTATGTGCGGACGGCCCGTGCCAAGGGTCTGGCGGAAAAATCCGTCATCATGGTCCATGCTCTGAAAAATGCCCTCTTGCCCATTGTCACCGTGGTCGGCCTTTACATGGGGCAGCTTCTGGGAGGAGCCATATTGACGGAAACCGTATATGCCCGGCAGGGGGTCGGAAAGCTGCTGATGGATGCCATCCTTGCCCGGGATTATCCTCAGGTTCAAGGCACCGTCCTAATCTTTGCCTCCGCGGTTATATTCGTCAATGTGATCGTCGACATTCTTTATCGTTTCCTGGACCCAAGGATTAAGCTATAGGATACAACCATGATCCAGCAAGAGAGCTTAAGGGAAAAGAAAAAAAGGAAGAGGATTGGGACGGTGATCTTCCGTTTCCTCAAACAGAATCCCCTAGCCCTGTTCGGCTCGGTGGTGATTTTGATTACCATCCTCACCTCAATCCTTGTTCCGGTCCTCCCCATCCAGGACCCTCTGCATCAAAACCTTCCCAACCGACTCAAACCTCCGAGTGCCGATCACCTTTTCGGCACCGACAATTACGGACGGGATGTGTTCTCCAGGGTGATTTGGGGCGGGAGGGTTTCTCTCCTGGTGGGGATATTTTCTGTCGTAATCGGTTCCCTGATCGGGGTTACAATGGGGGTCATTTCTGGGTATTTCGGGAGGTACGTCGACGCCGGGATCATGCGAATCACGGATATTCTCCTCTCCTTCCCTGCCCTCCTCCTAGCCATGGCGATTTGCTCTGCCATCGGTTCAAGCCTCTGGAACGTCGTCGTCGCTATCTCCATCGTTACTGTCCCACGATTCTCCCGGCTCGTTCGCGGTTCTACTCTTTCGGTCAAAGAGGCGGATTTTCTCGAAGCCGCCCGGGCGCTGGGGCAGAACAAGACCAAGATCATTTTTTTCCATATTCTTCCCAACATATCTTCGCCCATTCTGGTGCTGGCCACCCTCTGGATCCCAGCGGCCATCATTACTGAAGCCAGCCTGAGCTTTCTGGGCTTGGGAGTCATGCCCCCGACTCCCACCTGGGGCAATATCATCAATGAAGGGAAGTCCTACCTCCAAAATGCCCCCTGGATTTCGATCTTCTCCGGGATCATCATTGTGTTGGTGGTCATGGCCTTCAACTTTGTGGGAGATGCAGTACGGGACGCCTTTGATCCCCGACTGAAGGGGGAGAGAGAAGTGGGAAGAGGATGATAACCTGCCTCTTAAAGGAAAGCAGAGAGAAATACATTCAGGAAGTGGCGCCGCTGATCACTCATCGAATACCCCTGGAGAAAGTCTATGAGGGTTCAAAGCCTGTTTGGCAAAGAAGGCTATGATGATCCTTCTGCCCTAGGGTCCTGAGCCATAAATGGACTTGATAAACGATAAACTTTCGCGTCTCCACCTGAGAGGAGAATAAAAGAATTGGGATCCTTTCTCGGAGAAGAAAAAAATGACCGTGACTCTCTCTTAAAAGTTCAGGGATTGAAAACCCATTTCTACACTGAGGATGGGATCGTCCGGGCAGTGGATGGAGTCGACTTCGCCCTCGAACCGGGAGAGACCCTTGGCTTCGTAGGAGAATCGGGTTGTGGCAAGAGCGTGACCGCTCTCTCGATTCTGCGCTTGATTCCCCAGCCTCCGGGAAAGATCGTTTCCGGGGAATTAAATTTCAAGGGGGAAGACCTTCGATCTCTTTCTCTGGACAGGATGAGGAGGATCCGAGGAAAGGATATCTCCATGATCTTTCAGGAACCCATGACCTCGCTGAACCCCGTTTTCAACATCGGGAAGCAAATCTCTGAAGCGATCCAGCTCCATGAAGGTTTGGCCGCGAAGGAATCCTTGAATAAAGCCACGGAGATGCTCCATCTGGTTGGGATTCCTTCCCCCGAGAAACGGATTCGGGATTACCCCCATCAGTTGAGCGGGGGGATGCGGCAACGGGTCATGATCGCCATGGCCCTATCCTGCAATCCCAACATTCTCATCGCCGATGAACCCACTACTGCACTGGATGTAACCATCCAAGCTCAGATCCTTCGGCTCATCTCCGACCTTCAGAAGAAGGTGGGAATGGCCGTCATCTTGATCACCCATAACCTAGGGATTATAGCCCAGACCGCGTGGAGGGTAGCAGTGATGTACATGGGCAAGATCGTGGAGGAGGGTGAAGTCCGAAAACTCTTTGGGGAACCTCTCCACCCCTATACGCAGGGCCTGCTCAAGTCTCTTCCCAATTTTTACAAAGATTCGGTCAAAAAGGACCGGCTGGAAGAAATCCCCGGGGTCGTGGGCAGTCTCCTGACCCCTCCCCCTGGGTGCTATTTTTCACCCCGATGCAAATATACCATGGAAATCTGCCGGCAGGAAGAGCCGCAATTGCTCGAGGCCCAGCCCGGGCATGAAGTTCGATGCTGGCGGGTCTAGGAAGGAGGGAGGCCTTGAGCGAAGTTCTCCTGAAGGTTGAAGGCCTGAAGAAGCATTTCCCCATAGCCGGAAAGATTTTTTCCGAGGAAAAGGAATATGTCCGGGCGGTGGACGGAGTCGGTTTTGAAATCCGCAAAGGAGAGACACTCAGCTTGGTCGGTGAATCTGGATGCGGCAAAACCACGGCAGGCAAAGCCATCCTAAGGCTCATCGAACCCACGGCTGGAAAGGTATGGTTGAAGGGGACCCCCCTGGCCACCCTTGACGAAAAAGGGCTGCGGCGGATGCGCAAAGAGATGCAGATCGTTTTTCAAGACCCCTACTCCTCTCTGAATCCCCGGATGACCGTGGAACGAATCATCGGAGAAGCTCTGTCGATCCATGGGCTGGCGTGCAAAAAAGACCGGGGCGAGAAAGTGCTCGAAGTTTTAGAGTTGGTGGGCCTGGGAGCGGACCATCTTTACCGCTACCCTCATGAATTCAGCGGAGGCCAGCGGCAGAGGATCGGCATTGCCCGGGCTTTGGCGGTTCATCCTGAATTGATCGTCGCCGACGAGCCCATTTCTTCCCTGGATGTATCCATCCAGGCGCAGATCATCAACCTTCTTGAAGACCTGCAGAAGAGGCTGGCATTGACCTACCTCTTTATCTCACACGACCTGAACGTGGTGGCTCATATCAGTGACCATGTGGCCGTTATGTACTTGGGGAAGATCGTCGAGATGGCTCCGGCCCAGGTCCTCTACCAAAACCCTCTGCATCCGTACACCCAGGCCCTTCTTTCAGCGGTCCCGGTTGCGGACCCTCTGCTTAAAAGGCAGGAAATTATCCTCCCGGGGGAAGTCCCCAGTCCGATCAATCCTCCGCTGGGGTGCCATTTCCATCCTCGATGTTCTTCCCGGAAAAATGGCTGCTCGAACCAGGAGCCTCCCCTCCAGGAGATGGCCCCGGGCCATTTTGTGGCCTGCTTCTCTTAAGGCTTTGGGATGGTAGGATGGAAAAGGTCAGGAACCGGATCGTCTCGGGGCGGGGATTCTGTCGACACCTTACACCCCGACCAAACAGGGAAACCCCAACGCTCCTAAATACATCAAAATTCGCACCCATAAGGCGGATGATGAGAAGAGAAAGCACATTCCCGAATTCATCCAGAATGATTTCCGGCCTGTTTCGTATACGCTGCCCTAGATGAAGAATCAAATATTTCTTGACATGGAAACTGATAACTGATAGTTACCTTCCTCATAAACGCCCTTCACCCTTGGCAGGGGAAGGGCAGGAGGCGGATAAGGAAAATATCACCCCGTGCCCTCTTTTGGGAGGATCATTATCATGCAACAGAATGTCAGTGGGAAAGGTGCCATTCACCAGACCATGCAATTGATCGCGGGGAGGACGGAGCAGGAATACAACCAAAGGAAGAATCGGAAAGGAGCCTTAGGAAAGGGGCAGAAGTCTGCCGATAAAATTTAACCGGAGAGGCAGTGACCTTAAACCATGTACATTTAATCCTGATGGATGACCCACGGTGAAGGAATTCTCTAATTTATCACGAAACCGACGTTGTGACCCACCCTTCGGAATGGCCATTTTGCGGGTATAATGAAATCCAAAACGGGAGCGTCAGCCGCGAGGCAGGAAGAGGTGGTCCATGAAGATTTGATACAAGCGTTTGAAGCGGATTCTGAGGGGAACATCGTCGAGGAGTTTGCCAAAAGTGGCCATTTGATCAAATGCATAAGTTAAGCATCACTGAGCCACCCCATAGACGACCGAAGGTAAAGAAAGAGAACAAGGAGGGAAAAGGCCTGAGGGTATTTTTTCACCTTTTGAAAAATGGAGGGGCAACTGGGTGTCGGTTGAAAAACTATGCGAGTTTGGTGTTTTTGAATTAGCTCAGCTCTATCGCCGCGGAGAACTGTCGCCGGTAGAGGTGGTCAATGCTCATCTGCAACGCTGCGCGAGGTTGAACCCAGTTTTGAATGCCTACCTCCTTATCATGCACGATTCCGCTATGCAGGCGGCTAGGGCGGCTGAATGTCTCTTTCAAGCTGAAATAGACCTCGGCCTTTTGCAGGGTATTCCCATTTCCGTAAAAGACTTGATCAGGGTGCGGGGTACTCGGACCACGGCCGGTTCAAGGGTTTTGCTTCAAGAACCTCCAGATCCAGAAGACGCGGCGGTGGTTCAGCGTTTGCGGGCGGCGGGTGCAGTGATCATCGGCAAAACCAACCTTCATGAGTTTGCCTCCGGAGATCCAGACCCCGATGGGCCTTTCGGACTGGTGCAGAATCCAAGGGCGATTGGTTATCATTCGGGCATGTCAAGCAGTGGAGCAGCGGCCGCAGTCGCTGCTGGTTTAGGAGTGATAGGGCTCGGTACTGATACCGGTGGCTCAATCCGAATTCCCGCATATCTATGCGGTGTGGCGGGTCTTAAACCGACCAACGGCCGGATTCCTCTAGATGGCATCATTCCGTTGAGTTGGACCCTGGATACAGTCGGCCCTTTGGCACGCCGGGTTAGGGATGTTGCGGCAGCTTTCGTCGGGCTGGAAAGCACAGAACGGTTGCAGAGAGAAACTGATTTTCTGAATCAACTAAATGAATCGGTTCGTGGATGGCGTATTGGCATACCAGTAGGTGACTATTTCAGCCGACTGCAGCCAGTTGTGACTTCCGCCTTTAAGCGAACCCTGAAGATTTTGGAAGACTTTGGTTGTCAGTTGATTGAGTTTACCCTTCCAGGCATCGAGGAAATGGCAGAACTCTCTCTCATAATAATCAGGGGGGAGGCTTCTGTTTATCACGAAAAGTATCGAGATCGTGAACATCTCTATGGGCTAGGCTTTTTGAAGGAGCGCATCATACCGGGACGCGAGCTTAGAGCGTCGACTTATTTGGCAGCATGCCAGCAAAAGATTGAATTTCAGAAAAAATGGTTAGAGGCGACCCGTCAAATAGATGTACTGATTATGCCGTCTGGACCGGCATTGGCGCCTCGCCACGGGGTAAGTAAAATAGAAATCGAGGAAGAGTCTTTTCCCTTTCGTCCCGTTTTGAGTCGATTTGCCCGACCATTCAATCTAGTCGGCTGGCCCGCGCTAAGCGTACCTAACGGAGTCTCTGTAGAGGGCCTTCCCACTGGAGTGCAGATAATATGTGTTCCCAACGGGGAATTTCGCCTCCTGATCCTCGGGCATCAGGTTGAACAGGCACTTGGGTTGACGGCTAAATTGGACATTGAGCCCAAATATCCCAATTGAAAAATCCATCCTCATTTTGAGCAAAACTACAACCATCAAATCAGGGAGGTCGGTATGAAGAAACGTAGATATGGGATTTTGTTACTTGTATGTATGGCAATCCTGTTTGGGAGTATGGTTATGGCTCCCAAGTGGACCGCCGCCAAAGAAAAAGTAGTCGTTATGGGAGATTATAGCGCATTCCCTGGCTTGGACCCTGCGCTCAGCCACCAGGGCACTGTTGGGGCCGTTCTCAGAAATATTTTTCAAGGACTGGTACGGTATAAATTCAATTCCAGCATGGATTTAGAGGGGGACCTGGCAGAGAGTTGGTCTTCATCCAACGACGGGTTAGTCTATACGTTCAAATTGCGGGATAATATTCAATGGCATAAGGGATTCGGCAAGGTCACCGCTCAAGATGTTAAGTTTAGCTTCGATCGAATCCTTGACCCGCAGACACGTTCGGTGTTTATAGGAGAGGTGGGCGCAACGGTTAAAAATGTAAGGGTGGTGGATGATAGAACGGTGGAGATTTCCCTGAAGCATCGCGATGCGACCTTCTTACACAAGTGCGTGCGCCCCAGACCTGTAGCGATTGTTTCCCGAAAAGCCGTGGAGAAATATGGAAAGGATTTTAATCGAAATCCCATCGGAAGCGGTCCTTTCGTCTTTGAATCTATAAGCCGGGAACAGGTCGTGCTGACCGCAAACAAGGATTATTATGAGGGTCCTCCCAAGATCGACAAGGTGATCTGGAAAATTATACCCGATATGGACACTCTAGTTATGGCTCTCCTAACGGGAGACGTAGACATGATTTGGATTTTCCCACGGGAAAAAACCTTCCTGGATCGGATTAAAGCAGGGAATTGCAAGCTACAAGTAATCAATCGAGGAGCTTGGTTGCAGCTGCTTATTAATCCTAAGATTGAGCCCCTAGGCGACATTCGGGTACGGCGGGCGCTTGCGCATGCGATCAATAGGGATGAAATTATTACCTATGTTCTTTCTGGGATGGCGGAGAAGCTAAACAGCTTGGTTCCTAAGGGATATTTTGGCCATACAGAAATTGGTCTTCAGCGATACGAATATGATCCCCAAAAAGCTAAAGAGCTTTTGGCTCAGGCTGGGTATCCCAAGGGACTTGAAATCACTTTCAATAGCTGGAATTCGCCCACCGCCATACCAACAGTCACAGCTATCGTAGGTCAGTTAGACAAAGTTGGGATCAGGGTAAACTTAGACACGGCAGATAATCCAGCATATATGAAAAAGGTAACAGGGGGAACCGCTGCCGTCGCTCCTTATCTGGCGTCTCGTTCTCCGGACGCGGATTTTCCCTTAATGAACTTCTTCCACACTGCTGGGTTCTCTCCAGGGACTAATTTAATGCGCTATAACAAGTGCGATATGGATATTGACAAAGCCAGGGGTGAGCTAGATAAGAACAAAAGGATCCAAACTTACCATGAAATTCAAAAGAAACTCATGGAGGATCTCCCGGCCATTCCTTTATTCATGATGCATTATCCAACCGCCTACAGATCGCACTTGACCGGCCTGCCCGAACGAGATCCGGGGTGGGGCATCGACTTTTATCATATTCGATTTATTGAAACGAAATAAGAAAATATGAACGGGAGACTATCGTAGAAAAGTTACCCTGCATTTTGCATAAACAATTTCGTAAGCCAATATTCCCTTTGTTTATGAATTTGTCTGTGCTGTCGCCATTGCCAAATAATTGATGTCTTATTGCCAATTATTAAACGGCATATGGGCCTAGAAGCTTATTACCAGCTGATCTGTAGCGAGGGCAAGGCCAGAAAATGCCTGTTGCGGAAATGCTTAAAAAACAACCGCTGATTTTCCTTTCGATGCTTGAGTCAAAAGCTTTGCCGATTCCGAGAGGGACATTATCCTTACTCCCATTGTTAATATACCATCCTGAAGTTCCTCGGAAGGTTGGTCCAACGGGACGATTGACGTATGTTCAGTGGTTATCCCTCTTCAAGATTTTTGAATTAGGGGTCTCGATTTGCAGGACGGCCCAGCAGCTTAGGCTTAAGCTACCGGGCCGTCCACCAAGGCGTTCAGGCCCTTCGGCTGGCGGTTGTTAGTCATGCCGCGCACTTAAATAAATGTCGGCACGACTGGAGGTTTTAGACTGGATTTAAAGGAAGTATGGAGATTTAAATCAAATTTCAATGTACGGCATACCCGTTGGCTACGCCACGTCAAACGGTATAATAAAGGACACCCCAACTCGACTTCAGGCTTAACCAATTCCTAAGGGTTACCCTACCCTGGCCATGATTTGTTCGACAGAAAGATCCCCCCATCCAATTTCCTTTAGACCACGAGCCTTCGCAACGAAGTCCTGGCCTGTTACCGTACATCCGATTTTAATCAACGCATCTATGTTTGATGTCTCCACACCTGCAAGATCACCCATTTGCGCGAGAGGAATCAAGCCATATGGTATATCTTCTGTGATGTATCGATCCTGTACGCTCCGAGGGGCTTTGGCTTTACGGTAGGGGGGATTGCTATGATGGGTTTCATGAATGCTTTTCCCAGTGGCCCCGTAAGGAGCGTACCAATCGCGAACGAGTTTCCAGGTTGGAGGCAGGTCCACTCCGAAGGCTTTGCCAACGGAAATTCTTTCTTCGTCCATCGCTTCAATCAATTTTCCCACAGAAGGTGTTGATCCCTGGAAATAAAAAAGGAAATCCCCTTTCGTGTCCTCGATACGCCCCAAGTTCATCAGGGAAATCGTAGGATGGGAGACTGTATTGATATTGCAGAGGCCTGTTATAAGGATATTTTTTGCCGGAAGTATATCCGGGTATATCTCGTGCAATAAATCTAAAACCATTTTGTTGTTTGAAGCTGGGAGGGCGGCCGCCTGCATGCCTTTTTTTATCGAACGGATTTCAACGCTCCCTTTAAGGCCCTTGCGGCAGCCATATATCAAACAAGCCATTTCTCCGACAATAATGCCTGAGCGAGCGCCATTAAGGAGGAGCGCTTTTTCAAAAAACGCGGCGCCACCAGGATTGGCCGGGCTAATCACAACGACTTGCCCAGGCTGGAGAAATTTGGCCATCTCTTTGGCGAAGTTTTCATGCGCAAAAGAGGGAACAACCAACAAGATCAAATCTGCCCCCTCTACCGCTTCCTTTGCGTTGGTCGTAACGACTTTGGGCACAGCTTTTCCAGACGGCAATTTGCTGGTCTCAACACTCTCAACGGTAATCCCTCCCTCTGCTTTGATCGGCTCGATCGTTTCTTTGAATTCTGGAACTTCATACAAGCGGATATCAAACCCACGAAGCGTTAACTCGCCAGCCGTGGCATATCCCCCATTCCCACCGCCGGCAACACATATCTGCAATCCCTTTTTTTGCTGGTTCATCCCTTTGCCTCCTTTATGTTATAAAACATCCCTAACGGTGTTCGGCCTGGAAATCCTTGAAATTGGGAAAAAAGAAAGACCCTGAAAGGTAAAGTTAATGCATTGAAATTTTTGTGTCAAGTGTTTTTAAGTGGGCTGATTTTAAGCGGGATGATATATGAAGAAGAATCCTGGAATGTCACCCCTAAAGATGCCTTCATTTCCTACGAACATTTACCAGGTTAAGGGGTTAATACCAGTCATCCGGGAATGTTTCCAGGAGGGGAAGGAGTCCATAACCCCTTTTCCCCTTCATCCCATGGCCTCTTGGCGCATCAACTTAGCCATCCGCAACAAGTAATGCGCCGAACCCACAAACCATGCGGCCAATTGAGTTCCCCGGACTCCCTTGAACCTCGTCTCCCGGAAACCTCCCACGGTCTTCACCCAACCATGAATCTCCTCAACCCGCTTTCGGATCCGCTGGCTTATGCTATACCCACCTTCCGCAAAGGCTTCCAGGCCTCCTCGGGAAGCGCCCGGATGGCGGCTCGCAACTCCTGCTCATGTCCGCGCTGATGGCAAACTCCACCCGCGGCCGCCCCTTGACCTCTTCCCGACACCCCTCCAGAAGCTCATGCACATAGCCCGCCGCATCGGAACGAAGGCGAAGCAGACCAATCGATGGCGGCAAGGCCACAATCGCCTTCTACAAAACCTCCAACAACCCCGTCCCCCCAAATACGTATACTCCGCCTCCCGCTTATCGCTCTCAATCACCAACGCATCCATATCTATCGTCGCCTTCCAGGGCGCCTGCTGCCGGGTCGCTTTGCCCATCAAATCCCGGGTGACCTCGGCCAACCCTTCCAGCAACTCCGTCTCTTCCGGGATAAAAGCTTGATGGGGAACCCGCCCTTCCAAACCCTCTTCCTCATGAAATGCTTTGAGAAAAAACCGAGCGGCCTCCGGCGAAGAAACCTTCAGGCCCAACTTCTGCAAAGCCACATCCTGGCGCAAAAGATGAAAATCATCCAAACAAGCCCCCCCGCCCGCAAAAAGACTCAGAAAAGACTCCACATAATCGGCTTCCTCGTCTTGCCCGGCCGCTGCAAAAGCGGAAGATGCTTCTGAACTGCCTGGGGAAGGCCCCCATAAGATGTCACCAAAACCTTACAATGATCAGGAATGAGCTGGAAAGGAAGGATCCCTTGTGCTATATTCACTTTGCACCTCCTGGGTGAAGCAAAAGTTGATGGCCTCAACCTCTTTGCACTTCGTGTTTATGCTATCCTAGGAGGTGTTTCCTTTTTCTCGAAACAAATTTGATTACGGATTAAGGGAGATGAAGCAGTAGTGCAAAACGGAAAAATCTGTGCTAGATTAAAAACCATTGAAAAAATTGAATGAAGGGAGAGTT
>Ga0315274_10002899_pt1 | contig 25553 bp, 34 predicted proteins | sample YL17G02_20_MG_FD_203700 | JGI IMG/M metagenome (GOLD analysis project Ga0315274, IMG submission 203700) | Sediment microbial communities from Yellowstone Lake, YNP, Wyoming, USA - YL17G02_20 | ecosystem: Environmental > Aquatic > Freshwater > Lake > Sediment | place: USA: Wyoming | collected...
ATCCTTGACCCTTGCGAAGGTTTGGAACCTTCGCAAGGGTTTGAAGACGTGGTGCAGGGCTGGCTCGGGTCCTCGCGCCCCGCTCAGTTGCTGCCCGCCTGCTGAGCAAAACTCTCCAGAAGGGCCGCGGCCGCTTCCACCGGAGCCGTGAGCGTTTCGCTCAGAGACTCCTCGGCTCTGCGCACCAACACCACCTTGGCCAGAAGTCCCCCCTCCTCGGTGCGCGCGACCAGGACTCCGACCTTGTCTCCCACCCGCAGATCATCCAGTCCCGGGGCCTCGACCCCAGGGAGACGGAACCGAGTCTGCCCATCGGTGAACACTGCCACCTCACCCGGCAAGGCGTCCAGGACGAGGGTCCGGCCTTCGATGCTGGTCACTTCCCCACGGAGGAAACGCAGATGTGAGGGCCACCTGGGGATGAGGGTCACCGCCCGCGCGCTGAAGACCCCATCCTCGGCATGCCAGGTCCCCACGGCCAGGACAAGATCCCGGACGTTCAGTTCGTCCATACCGGGATCCTCCACAAGGGGGATGCGGAAGACTGTCTCGTCGTCGGTCAATACCCTGACGTCCCCGCGGCCGGTGACCAGGCCGATGGTGTCGCCCTCCAGGGCGGTGATCACGCCACGGATGGTGTGCCGCCGCACCTGCCCTGGGGTCACTACGGCCACCACGCGAGCCACCAGATTCCCTTCGTCACTTGGTCTCCCCAGGGCCAGCAGGGGATCGCCCACCTGGACATCTTCTATGCTTGGCTCCTCCACCCCGGGGATGATGAAGCGTGTCTCCTCCCCGGTAATCACCATGCGCTCACCCCGAGGAGTCTCCACTGTGAGGATGAGGCCATCTATGGCCGCCACATGACCCTGCGCGGCATACCCACGCCGGGCCAGCCCCGCTGGCACCACCACGACGCGCGCCAGAAGATCGCCGTCCTCGCCTATCTCGCCCCAGGCGCCCGCGTAATGGCCTACTTCGATGTCCTCTATGGACGGTTCCGGCACCCCGGGGAAAAAGAGGCGCGTCTCCTCACCGAAAATCACGCTCCTCTTTTCCCCCGAAGCTGTGTTGACCGTCAAGGCGCTCCCCTCAATGGCCACCACCTTTCCGCGCAGAGTTTCCCGCCCCCCTGGTTCCTGTGCCCAGGCGGTCCCGGTCACAGCTAACAGCATCCCCACCAGCACCAGACTGACTATGAGCTTAGTTCCTCGTTTCATCTGCTCTCACCTCCCGATAACCTCACGTTGCCGCTTGACGTCACCTTCGATTATCGGGGTGTGTGGTAAGCCTGCCGTTGCCCGTCTGTAAAACCCCTGTAAAACGGACCCCTCATTGCCTCTCGCCGTCCTCAGCCATAACCTGGGGCCTCGCCGAACGCTCCACCCCGCGCTCGCCGGCGATGTCTCCACCGCATCAGGTCCAGCAGTCCGGGCATCACCACGGTGTACAGCCAGTAGAGAGGCCGGGAGACAGGGAAATCGAAGGACCCCAGGTAGGAAGTGAACTCCCCTCCAAAGCCTTCCTTGAAGCGAAAAACGCCCCACATGGCGTCGCTCTCGTCCAGCACCTCGGGCGCCCCCCACATGTCGTAGAAGCTGCACCCCTGCGCCTTGGCCCACCTCATGGCCTCCCACTGCAAGAGATGGTTGGGCATGAGACTGCGGTGTCTGTCGCTCGAGGCACCGTACATGTACCAGGCCTGGTCACCGAAGTGGAAGAGAATAAGCCCAGCCAGTACCTCTCCCTCATAGCGCGCGAGGAGAAGCTGCGCCAGTCCCCCACTCAAGAAGGTACCCCAGGCATCGGCGTAGTAGGAGAAGGGGCGAATGATGAACTCGTCGCGAGCGCTGGTGGTGGTGTACATCTCGTGGAACAGGCGAAGGTCATCCATCCCGCCCTGGTACACCTCCACCCCTTTTCGCTGGGCCAAGCGGACGTTATACCGCCACTTCGCTTTCATCGCCGAGAGCAGTTCCTCCTCGGATCGTCTCAGATCGATGAGCATGGTGTTCCGGAACTGGATCTGTTCCCCCGAGGCGCGCCAGCCTCGCCCTTCGAGGAGCCTCCTGACATCGCTCCTGTCCGCCGTCACGTCAGGGTCGATCTTGACGAAGATGGCTCGTCGCTCTCTGGCGAGGCGCTCCAACTCGGCCAGCACGGCGGTCATCGACTCCACATCACTGTACTCCAGTGCCGGCCCCTTGGGCACATACATCACCCCCCACGGCCCGCTGGGCAGCCGGCGAAGCAAGACCGAGGCCGCAGCCACGGATTGACCATCTCTGACAAAGAGCAACCGAGAAGGCTGCCACCCGTGGCGGCTCTTGAACTCGCCCCACTCGTACGACTGAAGCACGTGGGCGCAGGGAAACCGGGCGAGGGCCTCGTTCCATCGCTCACTATCCTCCACCTGCTCCAGCTCCATACTGCCCTCTTTCAATGCTATGTCCCCACGCCCATGGGATACCCTGAGCAGGCACGACGGCCTGCCCCGCGTTCAGGCGGCGCGACGCATCCAGCACAATCTCCGCTGAGCAACCTCAAGCGCCCTCATCAGCGCACCGGCGTCCTCAGCCAGCCCTCCTCCCCCGTGCAACAAAGGGTGCTGTACGAAAGCCTCCGTCAGGGCCTGTGTCAACTCCCCTTTGCTTCCCCTGGTCAGCCTCTCCACCATGGGCTCTAACATCGAGCCTGCACCCTCTTCGACCACGACTATCTCACCCCTGGCCCGACCGTGCTCTGGCCACGATGGACTCGATGAACGACGTCTTGGCGTCGGTGAAGCCTTCTCGGTCCCGGCCGAATCTGGCGGCCAGTTCCTTCTTCAAGCGGTAGTACTCCTGGGCGTCCTCGGGGTGCGTCCGCAGCCAATCCCGAAACAGCAGATGCCTTTCCCAGAACTCGCTGGCCCGCTCCACCACGTGCAGGTGAAACGTGTGGGCCTGCGGTGGACCCTTGTGGAAGTACCTCCTCTCCGGCATAAGCTCGTTGTACTCGGGAACGTACTCGTACCCGATCCCCTCCAGGGGCTCTATACACCGCTCCGCGTCAGTCAGGCACCCCACCGCCGGCATGATGTCGATGATGGGCTTGCCGCCCAGACCAGGCACGGCCGTGCTGCCGATGTGCTCGATACCGATGATCAAGCTCCCCACGACAGCCAGGATGCGATCTCTTTCCTCCTCGTACAACGCTGGCCACCGAGGGTCATAGTCCACGATGACCACAGGCGCAGGCACGGCGTCCTCCTCTCGGGGAACTGACTTCCTCTGACCACCAACGTCGGACCCAGAGCAGCCCCGGTCTTGCTCGGCGCCATCTCTCACGGCTCCCGCACGCAGCGATAGCCATGCCTGGGATTGCCCCAGGACTTGGGCTGGTAGCTGATGATCGACCCGTGATAGCTGACGTAGTAGGCCTCTGGCTCATCGTATTCATCGGCCGACCAGTAGTAGATGGGAGACCAGGCGGGGACCCAGAGTGGCGTCTCCTTGTCAGGGGTGACCTCGCATCGGGCGCTCTGTGATACCCCATCCCAAGCACACCCGGCGTGGGAACCATCCCTGAGCAGCGAGCGCACGATCTCGTCGGTGGTAGGCATACGCCACGTGCACTGTGGTTCCTCCATCAGTGTCGAACCGTCCTCGCCCCACAGAGCCCTTGCCTCTTCACCCAAGTAGGCTGAGAATGGCCAACACGCCGAAGCCGAGAATGACGATGCCCGCTGCCTTGTTCACCCACCCCAACGTCTGCGGCGTGAACTTCGACCGGAAGAGGCTCACACCCCCGCTCAAAATCAGCCACCATGCCGCCGAACCGCTGAACACCCCGAGCACGAGGAATGCCGCCGACCCGTAATCCTCCGTGGCCGCCCCTATCCCCAGTCCGGCGAATACCGCCGTGAATGACAGGATGGTCATGGGGTTGGTGAGGGTCAGGACAAGGGTGGAAGCATAGGCACCACGAAGTCCCTCTCCTCCCGCCAAAGCCGGCCCTTCGGCGGGCCGGGAAAAGTAGGTCTTGAGCCCGAGATAACAGAGGAAGAGTCCCCCCACCAGGCGGATGGAGGACTGGTAGCCAATCAGGATATTGGAAATGTAGGTCAACCCGAACGCCGCGATGACACCATACATGCCATCCGCGGTGGCAGCGCCCAGACCGGATAGCAGTCCTGAAACACGCCCCTCGGCCAGCGTTCGACGAATACACAACACACCGATGGGGCCCACAGGCGCCGCGATGGAGAACCCGATGGCCACACCCCTGAGCAGGTACGAGAAGTCCATCCCCGTTTGGGCCTAAGCGGGTTTGAACCCACGGTGCACGGCGACGATGCCACCGCTCAGGTTGAAGTACTCGCAGCCCTCGAACCCGACCCGCTCCATCATCCCCTTGAGCGTCTCCTGGTCTGGATGGACCCGGATGGACTCCGCCAGGTAACGATAGCCGCCACGGTCCCCGGCCACCAGCCGGCCTACGGCGGGCATGACGTGGAAAGAGTAGAAGTCATACAGGGGGCCAAAACCCCACACCGTGGGATGGGAGAACTCCAGGATAACGGCCTGCCCTCCAGGCTTGAGGGCCCTAAACATGGAGTCAAGCACCGCCTCCTGGCGCGTTACGTTGCGCATTCCGAAGCCGATGGTTACCAGATCGAACTGATCCTCGCTGAATGGCGCCTCTTCCGCATCCGCCAGAACGTACTCCACTCGGCCCGAGGCGTGTCCGTTGGGAACACGTGCCAGCGCCTGGTGCAGCATCGAGCCGTTGATCTCCGCCAGCACCACCAGACCCTCAGGTCCCACCAGGCGAGCGAGGCGGCCGGTGAGTTCGCCCGTTCCTCCCGCCAGGTCCAGCACCCGCTGCCCCGGACGTATCTCGCACAGACTGACGGCGAAACGTCTCCACAAGCGGTGCATGCCGAAGGACATCACGTCGTTCAGCAAGTCGTATCTGCTGGCCAGGGAGTCGAAGATAGCCCCCACCAGCCTGCTCTTCTCCTCGACTGGGACGCGTCGAAAACCGAAGTCTGTTGTCCCTCCCCCCCTCGTCTGGTCCATCCGCTTCTGCGTGGTCAGCGCGCCACGTCCCCGCTATCAGAGGATCTCGCTCAGGATCTCCGCCGCGTCCCGGACAAAACCGGGACAGCGAATGCCGGCGAGGTTGTTCTGCGAGGCGTACTCCATGCCCTCGGGGGTGCTGATATCACAGCCCAACAGTTCTCTGCACACCACTGACCCGTGACGCGATTCGAACTCCTCCACGAACCGGTTTACCAGGGCGTACGCCACATCCCTGGTCTCCTCGTCGTCGCCCCTGAGCCTTCCGTGTTTCAGCCCAATGGCCATGAAGGCCCCAGTCACCGCGCCGCACGTATCCCCTCTATGACCCATGCCGCCACCAAAGGCGGTGGCTACTTTGAGAGCCGTCTCCCGGTCCAGGCCAAGCTCTTCTGCCCAGGCGGTGAAGACCGCCTGAGAGCAATTGAAGCCTTCGTCGAAGGTAGAAACAGCACGTTCAGCTACGTCCATCCCTTTTTCTCCATTCTGATGGTGAGTCGGCCGCATTCAACAGGCGGCGACGGATCAGCGCACGTCGAGAGAGCCCAGGTATACCTCCGCAAGGAGATCGACCCTGTTGGCCGCCGTCTCGTAGTCCGGCGATTCATACAAACCGCTGCCAACCCGCGGGAAGCGACCACGATCTATCCTTACCTCAGCCAGGCCGCTGTGAGCCTCAATGCGAGCCGCGACTCCGGACGGGACGCGCACTTCCACTCCACCCACACCGCAAGTGACCTCGGCCCGGGTCTGTCCGGCCCTCGACGGCAGCGTGAGCTTCGTGGCGCTGGCCCCCGTCTCTATCCGCAACTCCTTGACCTGAAGATCGCTCAGGTTCAGACGGTTGTCACTGGCGCCCCCCTCGATCTTCAACGTCAGCGGGATCTCTTCATTCAACTCCACGGTCCACTCCGCACCGCGTGTCTTGATCCACCGCCAGGGAAGGAGAGTCGCTGCCAGGCCTTGTCCCGCCACTCGCATGTTCAGGTTGAGCACTTCCCCTTCCCTCTTGACATCGTACTCCAGACCGCCCACAAAGGTGCCCCTGGCTACTTCTCCCGGTCCGGCGCCACCTTTCACCTGAAGCCGCCCTGCGCCGTGAAGAACGCCAATCCGGGCGCTGGTTGCGCCCTCCAGCGGGATCGTCACCTCCTGCGCCTCCGAGGACGGGACCTTGGCATACGCACCCCAAACGATCCACACCCCGGCCGCTATGAGCAAGAAGGCCCACAGTAGCCCACAGAGGGAGACCCGGATCAAGCCCAGGGCATCGAGCACGCCGATGGCGCCCAGGGCGACGAGGATCCCCCCTCCTGTCAGCGCGATTTTCCTCATCTCTGCTCTCCCCTCACAACGGAGCGATGGTACACTGTCAAGCTGCGACGACGAGAGCGCCACTGCCGTCGCCCAAGCCGAGCGGGCCAGGCTAGCGCCGGACGCGCAGCAATCCCTGAACGACCATCAGCAAGCCCAACCCGACTACGAGCAGCGGCCAGTAAGGTCCCAGCCAGCCCAACCCCCCAAGGAAGGAGCCGAATATTACGAACATCACCAGGCCGATGAGGATCGGCCAACCACCTTCGCGCACGCCCTTGGCCGTTTGACCCTCGAGGATGCCCGCCAGAAGAACACCCACCCCGACGAAGCTGGGGATGAGCGCCCAGGCGTAGGCCCAGGTCTCCCACCTGCCGGTGGTGGCCTGGAAGTACAGTATTCCGCCTATGCCAGCCACGATGCACGCGGGCACGGCCAAACCGGGCACCGCCGTCAACAGGGCAACCACCAAGAGGATGCCCCCGATAGCGATAATGAACAGGGGCCAGGTGACCTCGAACTGTAGCCACACTTTCAGTCCTGGCACGAGTTGCACGGCTGCAAACCAAGCACCTATCAGGATGAGTAGTATTCCTCCAACCAGACTGGACCTTCGTCTGCGCTCCATTTCGCCTCCTTGATCTGAAGTTGGAACACGACGTCATACAGCCGAGGGGAGCCCCAAGAGCAGCAACAGGCCTGCTCTCTGCATTCGAGAGCCAGGGCCCACCGCCGCATTCTGTCCTGGATTGTACGATACAGAACAGCAAACATCAAGCCCTTACTGTCGTGGGAGAGCAAGTAATACCGGCCGATACGATCGACCAGCCCGCACGGTAGGCACACAAAGCTGCACAGCACGCTCAAGCTGTCGCGGCACTCTACCCCATCTGGCTCACCCCCCGGATCCCAGACAGTTGACATTGCAGTTGGAATGTGGAGCGCTTGGTGGTCAGGGAGCGAAAGAAGACCAACTTCGGGCGCGTCCGCCTGGCACTTCACCTCCGGTGGCAACACGGGCTTGCCCTCTCCTCTCACACCGTGCGCAATATCCTCCGCCGTCACGACCTCTCTCAACCCCAGAAGAAGAGGGGCGAGTTCCGCGCCATCCGTACCCATGACTGGCAAAGCCTCTACCCCCTCCAGCACTTCCAAATCGACCTCAAGCATATCCTGGACCTCAGAAGCCTCCCTATCGAGGTCTACAAGCACCTCAGAGGCCACAGGCTCCCTCCCTACCAGTGGACCGCCATCGATCCCGTCACCAGAACCAAGTTCCTCGCCTATTCCTACGAGAAGTCCTTCACCAATGGCTTAGCCTTCCTCTTGCTCATCCACCTGTGGCTGAGGGCCTTCGGTTTCCTCCACACTCTGTACTTCCAGACCGATTGGGGAGAGGAGTTCGGCGGCAGAAGCCTGCGCAAGCTACAGCGCGTCCAGAAACGTGTCTTCGACCCGGCCAACGTACAACTCAAACGCATCCGCAAAGGCTGCTGGATCGACAACTCCTACGTGGAGCGCACCCACCGCACCGACGATGAGGAGTTCCACGCCCCCACCTCCACCCAAATCCTTGACCTGGAGGACCACTTCCGCTTCGCCCTCCAATGGACCTACACCTTCAACTGCCTACGACCTCACTTCGGAAGAGGCATGAATGGTCAAACACCTCTCCAACGCACCAAGAACTCCTTCCCCTGGATCACCGAGAGGTTCTACCTCTTCCCCCCTCTCATCCTCGACCACGTCTCGGCCAAGCAACCCCTAAAAGGTGGTCAGAATGTGTTGGCCACATACTGTTGACACCTCCCAATCCTTAAAGTAGAATTGGCGTGCTCAACACGGGCCGCAAGCGTGGCCCCGTAAAGGGAGGCGGTATGACACTGTCGCTGATGGTCCATGGAGGTGCCTGGGATATCCCTGACGACTTGCTCGAGGCCCACAAGCTGGGCTGTAGGGCAGCCTTGCTCAAGGGCTGGTCGATCTTGAAGGGCGGCGGCCATGCCTTGGATGCGGTGGAAGCGGCCATCAAGAGCATGGAGGACGACCCGGCCCTCAATGCCGGCACCGGTGCTGTACTCAACGCCGAAGGCGAGGTGCAGCTCGATGCCAGCCTCATGGAAGGGGCAGCCCTGATGGCAGGCGCGGTAGCCGCGGTGCAGGGTATCAAGAATCCGGTTTCCTTGGCCAGGCTGGTTCTGGAGAGCGAGAACGTATTCCTGGTAGCGGAGGGGGCCGTGAAGTTCGCCCGAGCGGCGGGCATGGAGGAGTGCGATCCCCGACAGCTGATGGTCGAGCGTGAGTTGAAGCTCTGGGAGGCCCGGCGGAGAGAGTACGAGTCGCACCGGAGGGAAGGTTCGGGGAGTCGGTCAAGTGACACCGTGGGTGCTGTGGCTCTGGACCGGCACGGGAACATCGCTGCCGGCGACTCCACCGGTGGAAGCCCGTTCAAGCATCCGGGGCGAGTGGGCGATTCTCCCCTTGTCGGATGCGGGATCTACGCCGACAATCGTGTGGGAGGAGCGGCCTGCACCGGATGGGGCGAGGGCATCACCAGGGTGGTAATGGCCAAGTCCGCAGTTGACCTGCTCAAGGAGGGCGAGTCCCCCCGGGAGGCGGCGGCACATGCCGTAGCCATGCTGAAAGAGAGAGTAGATGGCAGAGGTGGGGTGATCATGGTGGATCGCACGGGCAACCTGGGCTTCGCCTTCAACACCGCTCACATGGCTCACGCTTACCTCACCGAGGATATGGGGGAACCGGTCGTCGGTGTCTGAACTGGCATATCCACCGGGTGCCGTTGAACCCAAGCAGCGAATCTGGCATGGGGCCCATGGCACTACTGAGCCACATTCCCCACACCCCCATGGGACCGAAGTCTCCAGTTGTGACGCGGCTGGCTGTCGGTACCCGTGTGGCCAGAATCAGAGCTTGAGTTGAGGCAGAGAGGAGAAGTACTCGTCAGGTCACGCCCTCAGTGCGCTTGGCGGCCTGGCTGGTTCGGAAGCCTATGGACTCCTTGGCCACTTCCCATGTATCCCTCAAGATGCGGGTCGTCCCATCGCACGTCTCGACACGGAAACCGAACATCTCCACGAACTCGCGGATGTCTTCCCGCATCTCCTCGTCTGACACGACCGGATTGGAGATCAACAGGGTGCGCTCGTAGTGCTCGAACATGCGTTTCGCGATCTTGACACTGACGCCGCCAGTGGTCAGATCGAACATACGCCGCCAGTGGGAAGCCCAGCCAGGCGTGATGAAGAACGTCCCAGCGGTCCTGCATAACTCGGCGTGGTATCGCTGTCGCCCGCCGATCAGCAGCCCCACGCAGTCGTCCACGGGGTGATCCTCATCCATGGGGACGAAGACGGGCACGCCAAGATGAGACAGCAGTTCTCTGGGTGCCTCCAGGGCGTTGCCACATAGACCATATCCCAGGACCAACGCATCTACGCGAGGGGCCATCTCCTCGGCTGCCTCAACCAAGGCCCCGCGCAGCTTCTTGGGCCAGATATGCAGCCCGAGTTCCAGGACCCGCACCAGCACCTCTGGCCGTCCTCCCCCGTCGGGCACGAATTGGGCCAAACTGGAGATGCGGTTTAGGTCTCTGCGCCCCTGTCCCTCAAGCCCGGAGAGCAGCCGCGCCGATCGCCCGTCCTCCAGCACCGTCACCCGGCCGACTTCGCCATCGCTGCCCAGCAGATACGCGAACTCCAGTTCCAGGCTTTCGCAACAGATCACGCCTAGCACTGCCATGAACAGACCCTCACCAGACACATGAGAAATGAAACTCTTCTCGGTGCACGCCATGGCTGGCACCCCGCGAGGCAGTAGGCGGCGGCCCGCCCCCCTCTATGCGCGCCCCTTGCAGCGGGAGTCAAGTCGCCGCCGGCAGGCGCACATAGAAACTGCTCGAGGTAGGCAGGCGCAATGCCGAGCCTGCCTAGCCAAGAATCACGATCTGTTTAGCGTCCACCTGTACCGGGTAGGACTCCTTCAGGGGGCCCGTGAACCAGACCTGCACCGCCTGTCCCACAGCAAGGGCATCAAAACCCACCCGTTGCGGTTCGCCGTTCTTTTGCTGAAGAAGGGCGGTTTGCCCGGTCACGGTCAGCGCGTACTTGTCGAGGAAGACGCCTTCCTCGGTTTCCACCTCTGACTCCACCAGAACGGTGCCCACCACGTTCCCGGCGGCCACCGACTGCACATCGGTGACCCGGCCCGTGAAGTCGGGCTCCTGAGTTATCCCACCTCCAAGGTGCACGCAACCCGCAGTGAGCACTGCCACGCAGGCCAGAAGTCCAACCACCGCTGTCATCCTGACGTTCTTCATGCGACCTAGGCTCCCGGCAAGAATGACTAGTCGGCGAGATTCAACTCCACGCCACCGATGCCCACCTCGATCCGGACGTTCAAGGTCACATTGCTACTCCCGTACGCATCGTTGGTGTAAACGTCGCCCTCGCGCTGGAAGTCTCGGGCATCGACACCGCCAAGGCCACTGTCCGCCTCCACGCGAACACCCACATCACGGGGCAGGGATATCTTCAAACCTCCCACCCCGCCGCTAATGGTGGCGTCCAGGTCCGCCTCCCAGTCGCCGTCCAGAGATATGTTAGCCCCGCCAACGCCTACACTGAGGTCCAGCTTTCGAAGGTTGAGATCGCCCAACTCCAGCTGGCCCCCGCCGACGCCCATTTCGATCTTCATCTCCATGGGAACCTCGCTGTTGAAGCGCAGGTCCCACTCATACCGAAGGCTCGGGCCCGGAACAACACTCGTTACCGAGGGCTGCTTGATGCTCAGCACACCTTCACTCCCGCTGACGGCGTAGTGTACCTCAGGCCTCCAGCTCTCCTGGCTGTAGGTGAAGTCTGCCTCCAGCAATTCTTCCGCGCCGCTGCCGATTTGGAGCACCCCCGCACCCATGTTGATCTCCACTCGCGCGGACTCGGCGCCGCCCAGTTCCACCCGCTCCGATTCGGTGCGTACCCCTTCGCTCACCTCGCCACAGCCAGACGCGAGCAAACCCATCACGACAGCCAGAAGAGCACCCGCGCTCAACATCCGTTTCCTCACCATGTCCTCCTTCTCGCCGTAGACACGTGTCGTGCCCAGGCACCTCCCGTGTACTGCGACACGCCAGGCATGGTATCACAACCAGGGATGCAAGCCCAGCCTTCGTGAGTCAACTGGCTCATACCTTGGAGTCGCAGGTGCGCGGTGTGCCGGTCGGGCACGCCAATCCCGCGGTCCGACTTCCTGACTGTGCAGAAGGCGCCATGCAACGGTCCCGTCCCCGCCGGCCGGCTGGCCTCAAGTGCAAGGGCACACACGATGGAGAAGCCAGATCAATCACAGAGAGTGATAGGCAACCCGGATCTCGTCGCCCCAGTCCCCTGCCACCTCTTCACTGCGCTCGTGGAAGAAGACCAGACACTCTGGCTGAGGAACTAGGAAGAACACTACGTGGGAGGTGCGGAAAGAGAAAACCTCCGGGGCGCCTGTCTTGTGAATCAGTTCGCGAGCTTTGGCCTCGATGAACAGATCCCTCGGAACGCGAGGGAAGTGCTGGTAAATGAGGAGGGAGTGCCCTGCTTCCCAGAAACGCCCTATCTCACACCAGTAGAGATACTTGGAGGAGTCCTTGCGACCGACCGGCTTCGTGTCGACCTCGATGCCGTTGTCCGGGTCGAAGAAGACCAGGTCGCAGCCTCCAGCCAGGTCCACAAGGCGCTGGAAGTATGTGGCGCGACCCTCCATATCATCGGGGACGACATCGGAGAGGAATCGACACGAGCGCAAGATGTGCGAGTTCTCGATCTCAGACACGTGCCGCAGGCCGCGGCGCAGCACGATCTCTTCGAGGTGGTCGAAGAGTAGAGGGTCGAACTGGCGCCACTTGTCTGGCCGCTCGAGGTAGCTGGTGAACCCACCATCGCCGCGCCCATCGTCGGGCGTGAGCATCCAGCAGACGGCCGTCCTGATCCGCCCTCCACCGGTCAGGACGCGCAGCAGCCCATACTTGCGATAGTCGTTGATGTCACCGAAATACTGATTCTTCACCTTCTGTGAGGAGTCCGGGCTGCCAGGCGGCCGATTTTCATCCGCACGCCGGCGGCGGTGACGACGGGAGTTGCTGGCGCCGGGGAAAGAATGACATCTTCGATAAGATCCTTCGTCATCACCACCGCCACCGTCATAATCCGCGTCGATGACATGGACGGGGCCACCGCCGTCCTAAACACCTCCACCATCGTCCTCAACCCCACCCTTCAGTACTCACCGGAGGGCGTGCATCCGCGAGGACCGTACGTGGCTGACTTTGACAAGCCCCTTCGGGCGGCGATCAGCCCGCACCGCTGACACCCCGACTGCGCTGCACCGCAGACCGTCATTGGCTACGGCGCCGAGCGGGCGAAGCGAGGCACACATGTGAGCACGATATCCACAGTAGGGACTCCGGCGAAGGTCAACGTCACTGGGGCTTGCGTGCTGTGGGCAGCAGCTTGTCACACCAAGCTCAGCAACCACGAGGCGAATATGCCGACAAGCATGGCGAATGTAATGCTAGACAATGTTCCAATCAGGTAGTACTCCGCGAACTCCCGCGTCTTTAGCTCCTCAAACCGGGCTATCGATTTTGCAGCCAAGATAAGTGCAAGCGCTTCATACTGACCCAGAAGGACAAACGTCAGCGTCAGGACTCTCTCTAGAGCGCCGACGGAGGCGCCCCCGCCTAGTATGCCACCCGCCTCCTGTTGGCGGTACCGCTTCAGCATCACATTACGAACCAGCAAATGTCCAGCAACCACCGCCAGTACGTAAGCCAAGAAGTATATCAGCAGTCTGCAGAGCAGTATTTCGAAGAAACTCATCTAATACGATTGTAAAGCGTTTGTGGTTTACTATTCGTTGTAAAGCGTTTTGGCTTTACTCTTGCATGTAAACCATAATGCCTTTACACGCACGCCCTATGCACGGAGATCTGTGCAAGTAGGTGATTCACTAGCTGCTCGCCATCGGAGATAGCTTCCCAATCAGCGGCCTTCAGGATCTGGCCGACCGCTTGCTTAGATATCCCGAAATGACTGCCGACCATTTCGTACGTATACTCCCGGTGCTCCCTGTAGAAACCCAGGACCTCCGATTGCCTATCCGTCCAGGAACCCTCCAAGACTTCGATGAAGTGCAAGAGCGTGTTGGTAACCCTATCGTCTAGGCACGCATTATCAGAAGACCTCGCCAACACACTTCTTCGCTTCGCCTTGCAGTCCTCCAGAGCATCTCTAGCTCTATAAAAGGCAGTTCCCCTCATGCCAATGTCTAGCCCAAGAGGCTTCTCAACATCGCCGATACCGATCCCGCAGTAGATGCGGGCAGGAAGTCTGCCTTTGACCCGAAGGTACACTGCGTATGCGTTCCTCGCATCGCGAAGTGCCCCCTGGAACTCGTCGCCGACTGTCGGCCCAAAACCCACCACAATATCGTCGGAGAACTCGCCGTTCACCTCCCGCAAAGCGTTCTCCAGATTCCCGAAGACAGTCGGCCAATCCTGAAGATCTCTCGAACTCCTTATGTCGCCTATCAATACGCACTGGCTGGACATGCTCCACTCCCATGCCCTTGTGGCACCTTCGCGCAACACCGCCCGACCGCGCCTCTCAGTCCCTCCGCGTCGCTTCTGCCCGTGGCCCGACACAGGCCTGTGCTACGACTTAACTCATACACTCACGATTATATGATAGCCCGCGGCAGAAGTCGAGGCTGTCAGGTTACGGTCGATCGACTCGTCGTCCGCCGTCGGCATCCAGCAGAGGCAGGCGTTGATTCGTCCATGTGCCATCAGGACGCCCAGCAGCCCATACTTCCTGTAGTCGTTGATGTCACCGGAGTACTGGTTCTTCAAGCGCTCCCTTCCTCCAGCATCGACCTCCGACAGGGACCTAGAATACCCCGACGATCCTACCTCAGCCCTCATCACGGATCCGCGTCATGGGTAGATGCGTACACTCTCTTGGGATAGTCGCGCCACAGATCCACGTACTCGGAACTCTCCACATAGGCAAATCGCATCAGTTCGGACGAATCACCGACATGCATCGACGCAACGATCATCTGCGGCACTGTAAGCGGGGGCAGCCCGCACAGCGTATACTGCGATGGCCTCCGAACCGCGATCTCCCGACCCCTGTAGTCCTCAAGTATGACTGTCGTCCTACCGTATCGATCGGAACTCGAACCAGAGTACAAAAAGACTAGCGGGCTCAAGCCTGAGGTTTCCATCTCGTTCACAGCTTGAGCGGCAGCGTCGCACGCCCCTTCGATCTCTGCACGACTCGGGAACCCAGGCCGCTTGTGCTCCAGACGATTGCGAATGCTGTGCACTTGAGCCCCCTCAAGGGTAGCAGTCACGCTGGCCAGAAGCGCCGTTATTCGCGCACGGTCCTCATGCCCCAGATCGAGCACCAGAGCAGTGTGGAGGAAGGGAAAGCGCTGCACGTCAGTCTGGCCATGATACCCGGGCAACTGACCGTCGGGACGATGCAGTCCGCTGCTGTCGCCATCGACAATACTCGTGCACAGATCTGCCAGGACAGCAAACCCCTGAATCAGAGGGTACAGGGTGTTCTTACCGCCAGGGTCCAACTGCAATGCCTCATTTGAGCCATACCGGAGGCCACTCAGTCGTGACGCCATGAAACGGCGTGCATTGTCGAGGTTACACTTGAACCCGGTCACGCCGTAGTGGTCGGACAGCAGTGCCCACGTTGCGAAAGACAAGCTGTTGTCGAGCACGTCCTCTAGAGACACGAAGAAGTTCACGCCAACGCTTCGAATGACCTCTCTGTCAGGCTCATTGTAGGAAGTGCAACTGCGCGCAGCATCCACGAGCTTCTCCAAACGCTCCCAGAAGAGCGCCTGCGCTCGGGGATAAAGTCCAATGTCGAATCCAAGTTTCCAGAGGATCTTGTCGATAAGGTAGGCTTCATCCTCAGAGGACGATGGTACCTCGAACCACCCAAATCGCATGGCTTCAAAGGCTTGGCGGAGGTGACGCGGGCTGGCAAGGATCAGCTCTGCAACAATGCGCCTGGGATCCCCGCTGTGAACGTGTGCCTCCACCTTTCGCTCGCTGCTGTCCCCATCGACATGCCGCAACTTCCACTCGAGCTGCGCGCGCGCATCGCTTTCTTTCCAGAGCACTTCTATCAAGCGCTTCAGCCTAGCGACACATACGTTCGTGCTCTCGGAGACTGTTCGCACTCCGAATCGCGAGCATTGCACGTGGGTGCTGTGCCAATCGGCGGTGCCATACGTGACGCGAGCCGTCCTCGTCTCAGTCGGCGGAACATGGATCAGTCCTTCGGCGATGAGGCGTTCGAGTTCCTCAACAATACTCTCACTAGAAGGAAGGAGCACCAGTTGGAAGCACTGGTCTTGAGCGAGGCGGTCGGCAATGTCGTGGGGGGACCCTGACAGCACCCGCGCAAAGCACTTGGTATCCGGAAACCTCTCTCGAGTTTCCGCCGGGTGCCGTTCGATGAGCCTTCTGAGCAGAACCCGTAGTTCCGCGGCACTGAGACCGTTGGCTAGCAACCAGGGCAGATGCTGTAGATGCATATCATCGTACCAGTAATCAGGTGAGGCAATGTCGTCGAAGAACAGATCCCACTCTGATGCAGGGCCCTCCGCCCCGCGGCACTCTTCGCCAATGAGATCGACCGCCTGGGACACCCTGCTGGCGCCCGTGGACAGTTTGACGACGTGCAGCGCGTTGCAGGAAGGATCGGAGCAGTGCCACAGTGGAACAGAAAGTGTGGGCGGAAGCAAGCGGCGGCAACACGAGTTCAGCACGCCAAATGGGCCAACAACGATATTGCCCAGCTGGAAAACGCCTTGTGGGGAGCCCTCAAGCAGTGTAAACGTCTCTGCAGCAGAGAGCTGGGGGGTGGGCTCAGGAAACAAGTCGTGAAAGCGATCGTAGAGAACACGGCCGTACACCCAGGGCAGCCTCACCTTCGCCCCGAGCATCTCAGCTTCCAGAGCCTTGCGAATGCCCCGAGCGTCTGCACGCCCCACATCGATGAACAAGTCATGATGGAAGAACCGCGAAAAGAGAGCAAGCTTGGCTTCGTCCACCGAGATGCCAGCTATGGAGGATCGAATCCGGGGGACCCAGTCCTCCCCCTCCGAAGTTAGCGATATGGCCCGCCCGAAGTCATCGGGGGGCTGGTATCCAGGGGCGGTGACCCCTTGACTGAGGAGTATCCGCAGGCTGAAGAACTCCACAAAAGAGTCCCGCCACCGCTGATCCGCATACTGCTCCTTGAGATCCAGAACACTCTTCCTCGCCATGTCTCTTCCTCCTCATCGCTGCCAGCTTGCACGAGGCGCGACCGAGGGCGGTACTCTGCACCGCCATGACCACGCGGCTGGACTTGGCCTAGCACGCCATGTTTGTAACATCATCGTGAGGGGCTATCCCGGGGCGTTGCGCTGAGGCGACCTCGAAGCCACTCATCGGCCCAATTCGCTGCGAAACGTGTTGAGAGGTGTGCCTACTCCTCACCTCGCTTGCTCAAGTGACCGCCTTAGGGAGGCCGCAAACTCCGGGCGGAACTCGTCATCGTTCTCGTCACTCACCCCTTCAAAGGAGTCCATCAACTGGGTCAGCCACACCTCAAAGCGCCTGTCGACGGTACGTTCGACCAGTTCTTGGAACTCCTTAACAGTCAGTTCGGCCAGAGTTCTTGCCATTTTGCCTGTGCCATCTCCGCCAGTCAAAGGCAGAGAAGTATAGTTGAGTATAATTGTCCAGACCGGAATTATAGATTTAGACGTAGAACTTTAATTCGAGGCCCCTACTGGGCCGTGATTATGTCGAATATCTCCCAGGCTACAAACGTCTTGCCATAGGAGGACTCTCCGACCTGTCGCAAGATGTCTGCTTCAACGAGCGTATCCACGCGATTCTGGGCTGTGGGATACGTGACGTCAAGTGCATGCCGCACCTGCGGTATGGATACCAACGGCGTCTCGAACAACATGTCCGCCAGGCGAAGAGGTAGCGCCGAACGAACCCCCGCCAGACGCTCGCGCCAATCTAGCTGCAGGTCCTGCAGTTGCTTTGCCCTCGCCATGGCATCACCCGACTGCTCGGCAACGCCCCGCAAGAAGAATGCCAGCCATGCCTTCCAGGCGCCCCTCTCGCTGACGCCGATCAGAAGCTCGTAGTATTCATCGCGGTGGCGCTCGAAGAAGGCGCTCAGGTGGAGAAGGGGCAGTGGCAGCAGCCCCCACTGGACCAGCAGCAGCGAGACCAGAAGTCGTCCAATGCGCCCGTTCCCATCCACAAAGGGATGAATTGCCTCGAACTGGTAGTGGATCAGGGCCAGTCGCACCAGCGGAGGATACTGGTCATCGCCGTGCAGGTACTTCTCGAAGGCATCCAGGGCGGTGTGCATCTCGGTCGGGGGTGGAGGCACGAAGTCGGCTTCGTGCAGCGTGCATCCCGGCCTGCCGATCCAGTTCTGGCTGCGACGGAAGTCCCCCGGAGTAGCTCGTTCCCCGAGGACGCCCCCCATCAAACGCAGGTGGAGCTGGCGGATCAGCCGCAGGCTCACGGGGGACGTGCGCATGCGCTCGAGACCGTACTCCAGCGCGCGGACGTAATTGAGGACCTCCCATACATCGGACTCAGAGACGCCGGGCCTCCCCAGGCCAGGGAGAGAGAGTTGACCTGCCTCGTAAGCGTAGAGGTCAGCGATGTCGGTCTCGATGCCCTCGATGCGCGAGGAGAACACGGCCTCCCTACGTATGAACGGACCGACAGGCAGGTGCGGGTTTGGCATCGTCTGCCCTAGACCCTTCAACTCGCCCAGTGAGCGCTCTGCCTCCGCAAGGACGAGCACGAGCTCCTCGTCCCAGTCGAGGCCGGGCGGCAGTTCATTTGGAACGAAGGCCCAGTAGGCCTTCTGCCCTCTCCCGACCCAAATCAGACGTCCGGGTGTGCTATCCCTGAATCGCTCTGGGTCCACCTCGCGGGTTACTCCCCACACACCAGGCGTCGTACACCAGTCCAGCTTCAACGATACACGTCACGACGGTGCCCAACCTTGAGCACCACCAGCCTGTTTGCCGATCGATCAAGGAGGTAGATGATGCGATAAGCGCCGAGCCGATACCTGAAACACCCCGCCCATTCTTCTCCTCTGAGGGCCAGGTGCCTCATCAACTCCGCGTTCTCGCCCATCCACTCAAGCCTATCGAGAACGCGTGTCTGTAGCGACGGGTCAAGACGCCCGATGTCCGCCTGCGCTTCGGGCGTGAGGATGACCTCGAAGCCACTCATCGGCCCAATTCGCTGCGAAACGTGTTGAGAGGTGTGCCTACTCCTGACCTCGCTTGCTCAAGTGACCGCCTTAGGGAGGCCGCAAACTCCGGGCGGAGCTCGTCACCGTTCTCGTCACTCACCCCTTCAAAGGCGTCCATCAGCTGAGTCAGCCAGACCTCAAAGCGCTTGTCGATAGTCCGCTCGACCAGTTCCTCGAACTCCTCAGCCGTTAGCTCGCTCAAACTCTTCGCCATCTTTCGCCTCCGTCACGAGAATCGGGACATGCAGCGCCATTGTATATCATGCTGAAAGGGAAGACTACAGGCCCCGCACTCTCGGATACACCTTCGTCCCCAGCCAGTACATGGGGGGCGAGTATACGTAGTCATACGACGGCGAATGCCGCACCACCCTGCCGCCGAAGCCCCTCTTGAAGCGGTACACGCCCCACAGGCCGCCTCGGCCCAGCACCTCCTCCATGTCCTCCTCGTGCTCGCCAGCCTCGTCGGGGATGCCCCACAGGTCGTAACTCGTGCAGCCTCGCCCCCTGGCCCACAACATGGCTCGCCACTGGAGAAGATGGTTGGGCATCAGGTTGCGGTGCCTGTCGGAGGAAGCCCCATACAGATAGTAGGCCCGTGAGCCAAAGGCGAAGGCCATCAACCCAGCCAGAGGTTCGTCACCGTAGTATGCCAGAAACAGCCGGGCGCAATCCTCAGGGACGAAGCAACGCCACGCCTCCCGGTAGTATGCCTCCTCGCGAATGCCAAAGGCGTCCCTGTCCTTGGTTTCCTCCATCATCCTGTAGAAAAGGGAGACGTCTCCTTCGTCTCCCTCGCGGATGGTTACCCCCTTCCTCTCCGCCAGGCGGATGTTGTAGCGGGTCTTGGGCTTCATCTGTTTCAGGATCTCGTCTTCATCTGCCTCCAGGCTGACGATGATGGTGGTGGGAGGCTGGATGGCTCGCCCCGAAATCCTGAAGCCCTCCTCCTCAAAGAGCTGCGCCAGGGGGTGCTCGCCCTCCCCATCCGGCTCCATTTTGAGAAAGGTGACGCCGCGCTCACGCCCCCAGTCGCGCAGCATGCGGAGCAGGCGAACCCAGGTCTCCCTGTCCTTAGGGTCGGCCACCGGTCCCTTGGGCACATAGGCCATGCTCCCCAGCGGCAGTCTCCTTGTCAGCACCTGAGCGGCACCTAGCAGTCCTTTCGAGGCCTCGTCCCACGCTGCCAGGCGGTCCGCCTCCCAGCCAAAGAGCCCCTTGAGCTCGCCCCAACCCCACGACTGGAGGAGATGGCCCTCCTGCCGGAGGGCGAACTTCTCCCACTCTTCTGCTGAGGGAACCCTGGACTTCGCAACTTGCATCTGAGGCCGACTTCTGCTAATTTGCACTCTGTTCAGAGATGGCATAAAGTTCGCAGTGACGTACCTTACTACGATTATATTCAGGCTCCCCCTTTTGACCAAACTGGCGCCGCACCAGGACCAGGCTTATACTTGTCGCCGCCAGGATGGTAGGTGCTCGGTTGGGTTCAAGCATAGATACGCCCCGAGAGAAGCCTGTTCCTGCGTGGAAGAAGGTACGTTGGCAAAGGGGCTATTTGCAGGGAGGTTGTATCTGTGACAGATTATGCTCTCATCGGCCTGCTCCTGGTTGTGGCCGCCATCTTTCCCCTCATCGCCATGTTCCTCGGTTTCCTTCTGCGACCCAGGAAGCCAGCACCGGTGAAGAAGTCCATCTACGAGTGCGGTCTCGAAACCGTCGGCGAGACGTGGGTGCGCTTCAGGGCCCAGTACTACATCTACGCCCTGATCTTCGTCATCTTCGATGTGGAGACCGTTTTTCTTTACCCCTGGGCCGTCGCCTACGGCCAATTGGGCCTCTTCGCCCTGGCCGAGATGTTCATCTTCCTCATGATTCTGCTCGGCGGCCTCATCTACGCCTGGCGCAAGGACGCGCTGCAGTGGGTGTAGGCTCCACGGTACGAAGAGCAGAAGCCAGGGCTAGAGAAGGGAGTTAGTATGACCCAAGAAGATCTGGTACCCCCGGAGTTGAAGCGTAACGTATTCGTAGCGCCCGTTGACTGGATCTACAACCTGGGGCGGGCAGGGTCGGTGTGGCCCATCATGTTCGGCCTGGCCTGCTGCGCCTTCGAGATGATCGTGACTCTCACCTCGCGCTTCGACCTGGCACGCTTCGGCATGGAGTTCATGAGGGCGTCGCCCCGGCAGTCGGAGTTGATGATCATCTCGGGCACTGTGACCAAGAAGATGGCTCCCCAGGTGGTTCGTCTCTACGACCAGATGCCCGAGCCGAAGTACGTTCTGGCCATGGGCGCCTGCGCCATCTCCGGCGGCCCCTTCAAGGATGGATACAACGTCGTTCCCGGCGTCGACAAATTGCTGCCCGTCAACGTCTATGTGCCCGGTTGCCCGCCCAGGCCCGAGAGCCTGCTGGATGGCGTGCTCAAGCTGCACAAGCAGATCCGGGGTGAAACCGTCCTCACCTCTCCCTGGTATCGTAAGGGTGTGGAGCGCGAACTACCCGTTCCTGAGTGTGGACCCTGGGGTTTGGTGCTGCCCAAGGGGGAGGAGAGCGCATGACCAGCCAAGAGACCTTCGAGCGCCTGGCAGCCAGGTTCCCCGGCTTCGAGCTGGCATACGTTGAGGGTAAGGATCCCTCGGTCGTGGTGAAGGCCGAGAACCTGGTGGAGTTGGCCCAGCACCTGAGGGACGAGCAGGAGTACGATTACTGTTCCTCCATCACCGCCGTGGATTATCCCGACCGCTTCGAGGTGGTGTACCACCTGTACTCGATGAAGAACGAGGACGGCCCGGCGATCCTGAAGGTGCACGCAGACCGTGAGAACCCTCAGGTTCCCTCGGTGACGTCCATCTGGACCGGCGCCGACTGGCAGGAGCGCGAGGCCTGGGACCTGATGGGCATCCGCTTCCCAGGTCACCCCAACCTGAAGCGGATTCTTATGTGGGAGGGTTACGAGGGCCACCCCTTGCGCAAGGATTTCCCAGCGCCTCAGGACGAGTACACCTTCAGCTAGCATCTAGCGGAGACTGAGAGTATGACCAGACTGAAGACCGAGACCGTCACCATCAACATGGGACCCCATCACCCCAGCACCCACGGGGTATTCCGTCTTATCCTCACCCTCGATGGGGAGACCATCGTAGACGTAGAACCTGTGGTGGGGTATCTGCACCGCAACCACGAGAAGATCGGGGAGAAGAACAACTGGATACAGAATACCCCCTTCACCGATCGACTGGACTACATCAGCCCCCTGAACGCAGAGTTCGCCTACGTGCTCGCTGTGGAGAAGCTGGCCGAGATAGAGCCGCCGGAACGAGCCAACTACATCCGCATCATCATGGTGGAGTTGAATCGTCTCGTCAACCACCTGATAGCCACCGGCTTCCTGTTGAACGAGCTGGGCTGCTTCTTCACCCCCATGTTCTACTGCCTCAGGTGGCGGGAAATGGTCGTGGATCTCATCGAGATGACCGCCGGCTCGCGCATGATGCCCAACTACTTCTGGATTGGAGGCGTTTCCGCGGATCTTCCCGAGGGGTTCCTGCCCGAGTGTAAGGAGCTGGTCAGTGCCTTGCCGGGATTCCTCGACGAACTGGAGCGACTCCTCACCGAGAACGAGATACTCCAGATGCGCTGCAAGAACGTGGGCATCCTCCCTCCAGAGGTGGCCACCGCCTTCGGCTGCACCGGCCCTCTGCTGCGCGGCTCCGGTGTGGCCTACGACGTCCGCAAGGCGGAGCCTTATTCCATCTACGACCGCTTCGATTTCGATATCCCCGTCGGCACCGTGGGTGACGTGTACGACCGCTACCTGGTGCGCATCGCCGAGGCCCGCCAGAGCATCAGGATCGTGGAGCAGGCCCTGAGGGACCTGCCCGGGGGCGAGACGGCGACGCCCAAGAAGGCCAAGTTCAGACCTCCGGAAGGGGACATCTACCACCGCACCGAGGCCCCCAAAGGGGAACTGGGCTTCTACCTGGTGAGCGATGGCTCTGAGCACCCGTACCGCTACAAGATCCGCGTTCCGAGCTTCGTGAACCTGCAATCGCTGCCCTACATGTGCCGAGGGCACAAGATAGCCGACGTGGTCGTCGTCATCGGCAGCATTGACATCACCATGGGTGAAGTAGACAGATAGCCTAGGAGCAGGACATGCAGTCGATTCAAGGGATACTGGAGTTCGTTGACCAAGTCTTCGTCAACCTGAGCGCCTGGTTCTCATCCCTGCTGGCCAACTACCTGCCGGATTGGGCAGTGACCTTCGTGATGATGCTGGCCACGGTCCTCGTTCTGATCTTCTTCGGCCTGGGATCGATCATCTGGATCAACGTCTTCGAACGAAAGATCATCGGTCGCATTCAGGATCGCTACGGCCCCAACCGCTTTGGACCGTGGGGGTTGCTCCAGTGTGTGGCCGACATGGTCAAGCTGCTCACCAAGGAAGACGTCACCCCTTCGCAGGCCGACCGTCTGATCTTCAACCTGGCTGCTGTCCTCCCCATCATCCCTACCTTCCTGGTCCTGGCCGTCCTGCCCTTTGGCAGGGGCATGGTGGCTGCTGACCTCAGCATCGGATTCCTCTACATCGTGGCCGTGGGCTCCCTGGGCACCATCGCCGTCTTCATGGCCGGCTGGTCCTCACGAAACAAGTACTCGATGCTGGGCGGCATGCGTACCGTAGCCCAGATGATCAGCTATGAGATCCCCATGGTCCTCTCGGTGGTGGGTGTATTGCTCCTGGTGGGCTCCCTTTCCCTGGTCTCCATCGTGGATGCTCAGGGCGAGTGGCGTCTACCCTTCGTGGTCCTGCAACCGTTGGCCTTCGTGCTCTATTTCACGGCCGCTGTGGCCGAGGTGAATCGCTCCCCCTTCGACCTGCCGGAGGGCGAGTCGGAGATCGTGGCCGGCTACCACATCGAGTACAGCGGCATCAAATTCGCCATGTTCCTCCTCGCCGAATACATCAACGCCTTCAGTATCTGTGCCATCGCCACCACCCTGTTCCTGGGAGGATGGCGAGGCCCCATCCTGCCCTCCTGGGCCTGGTTCTTCCTGAAGACCTACTTCCTCTATTTCGTACTCATCTGGTTGCGAGCCACACTGCCCCGTCTGCGCGTGGACCAGCTTATGAACTTCGCGTGGAAGACGCTGGTGCCTCTGGCCCTGGCCAACCTGATGGTCACCGCTCTGGTGGCGAAGCTGGTCCCGCCTCACAGCCTGGTGGGAGCGGCGGCCCTCCTGGGAGTGAACGTGCTACTGATCCTGGGCATCGCTGTGGCCAAGTACCCGCGTTGGAAGAGAGAGAAGAGAGAGGTGGTGCTGGTGAGCAAGAGCGCAGCACCCGAGGCCAGAAGCTCATAGTGAGGGGCCTGACCCCCTGTACGTCATAGGGTTCAAGAAGGATTCGACTATGCTTGCTCTAGGGATACTCAAAGGCATGACGGTCACCCTCCGGCGCTTCGTCGACACCTACGTGGGAGACCTGAAGCACTTCCCCAGGCGGTACGCCTCAGGCCCGGTGTACAAGAGGATGGGGATCAGAGAACGAGGTGCCTTCACCATCCAGTACCCTGAGGTCAAGGTGCCCATGTTCCCACGCTACCGGGGACCGGTGATGATGCTCACCGACCCCGAAAAGGGGATCACCAAGTGTGTAGCCTGTGGGCTATGCGAACGGACTTGCCCCACCCAAAGCATCAAGGTCACCCGCGCAGAGGAGAAAGTCGAAGGCCAGAACGTGCCCGCAACCTACGAGTACGACATGAACACCTGCATGTTCTGCGGCTTCTGCGTCCAGATCTGCCCTTCTAGCGCACTGGGCCACGCTCCCGAGCTGGAACTGGGACAATACAGCAAAGGCGAGTCCCTGATCCTGAATCTGGACCAGATGCTGGAGCGGGGCCGGAAGCATGCGCCCGATGGAGTGTGGCCGGTGGGGGAAAAGGAGGCGCAGCCGTCATGACCCTGATGCAGATCGTCTTCATCATCCTGGCTGTGGCCGCCGTGGGGTCAGCTGTGGGGATGGTCACCAGCAGGAACATCTTCTACAGCGCCCTGCTGCTGATAGCCTGTCTCTTTATGGTCGCTGGCTTCTACGTCCTCCTCGAGGCACCATTCCTGGCAGCGGTTCAGGTGCTGGTCTACGTGGGTGCCATCGCCGTCTTGATCATCTTCGCCGTCATGCTCACCGAGGGACTGATGAGCAAAGAGACCCGCACCTGGAACGAGCAGTGGTGGGTCGCCCTTCTGGTAGCCATCTGCCTGGCCGCCGTGTTGCTCTACGTGGTGGTGACCGCCACCTGGCAGGTCTCCGGTGGGGCGCCGCCATCCGATGCCATAGCGGCCCTGGGTCAGACTTTGATGAGCACCTACGTCCTTCCCTTCGAGGTGGCTTCCGTCCTTCTGCTCATGGCCCTCATCGGTGCCATCATCATCGCGCGTGAGGAGACGGAGGAGAAGCAGTAAGGAGCCGAGACGATGATACCTTTGAGCTGGTACCTGATCGTATCTGCTATTCTGTTCTGCATCGGTCTCTACGGGGCCCTGGCCCACCGCAACGCCATTGGCATTCTGATGGGCATCGAATTGATGCTCAATGCGGTCAACATCAATCTCGTCGCCTTCTGGCGCTACATCACGCCCGAGGTCTTGACCGGTCAGGTGTTCGCCATCTTCGTCATCACCGTGGCCGCGGCGGAGGCAGCCATCGGCCTGGCACTGATTATCTCCATCTTCCGCAACAGAGAGACCGTCATCGTTGAAGACGTGGACATGATGAAGTGGTGAGCCA
>Ga0315274_10002901_pt1 | contig 25544 bp, 19 predicted proteins | sample YL17G02_20_MG_FD_203700 | JGI IMG/M metagenome (GOLD analysis project Ga0315274, IMG submission 203700) | Sediment microbial communities from Yellowstone Lake, YNP, Wyoming, USA - YL17G02_20 | ecosystem: Environmental > Aquatic > Freshwater > Lake > Sediment | place: USA: Wyoming | collected...
CTAGAGCAGATGGCCAAGTACAGAGCGCTGAAGCTTCAAGCATACAAGGATTGGTCTGTGGCGGAAAAGCGCGAGAAGATCATCAAGCAAGCGGACGCAGATCTCACGGAAGCACGCGCCATCTATGCCGCAACACCTCCCAAGGAAGCCAGGCTTGAATTCGCTCGCCTAGAAGATCGCATCAGGATCACGCCTAAGCCAATGGTAACTTTTGAGATAACTCGTAAACCAAGCCTGTGGCAGAGATTCAAATCGCTCTGGACATAGACAACCAGCAAGCCGCCAAGATACTGGCCGAGATTGCTAGGCGCACAGCAACGGTTAAAACCGTCAAGCCTGACATTCTCGGCCACCGCGATGTTTTCTGGCAGCAACGCGACTTCATCACTCATCCAGCCAAGCTCAAAGCTCTATTCTGCACTCGCCGCAGTGCCAAAAGCTTCACCGCTGGCCTATACCTTGTACACGAAGCGCTTGAGAATCCCGGATGTAACGTCCTATTCGTCGGCCTTACCAGGCAATCCGCAAAGAATATCGTCTGGAAGGATATTCTTCGTGTCCTAGACAAGCTGCATGGGCTAAACGCCAAGCCTAACCAGGCCGATCTCACGATGACTCTGCCAAGCGGCTCGCTCATCGCTGTCACCGGTATCGACGCTGATCAGTCTGAAATGCTAAAGCTTCTAGGCAGAAAGTGGCGGCTTGTCTGTATTGACGAAGCATCCATGTATACCGTCGATATGCGCAACTTCGTCTACGGCATCCTTGGCCCCGCCATGGTCGACCCCAATGCAGGTGGCGACCGTGGAACCATCGCCATGTTCGGCACAGCGTCCGACTTCCCTCGCGGACTGTTCTATGACGTGACTACCGGCGCTGAACCAGGATGGCAGCTTTTCAAATGGACGGCGCACGATAATCCTCACGTTGCGAAACAGTGGCAAGAGAACCTAGAGGACATCCGAAAAAACCGACCTCTGTATATGGAGACTTCGCAGTTTCGCCAGTGGTTTTTAAATGAATGGGTGGTAGATGAGAATAAGCTTTGTTACCGCTTTAATCCTATCAGGAATCTTGTACGTCAACTTCCTCATCTTTCAACAGCTGGATGGACATTTGTCCTTGGAATTGACACTGGCTGGGAAGACGATAACGCTTTCGTATTGACCGGATTCCACGCCAATGATCCGCATTGCTATGTGGTCAAAACTCACTCCGAAAAGAAGATGACCTTTGATCAGGTAGCAGCCAAAACGCAGGAATTTTTAGACGACCGTGAATACCCAATTGCCAAGGTATTCATCGACGGAGCCAATAAGCAAGGCGTTGAATCCATGCGCCAGCGCTACGGCATCGCTTTCGAGTATGCCGAGAAGCAAGACAAAGCCACCTTCATCGAGCTTTGCAATGCCGACCTAGTGCAGGCCAAGATCCTCTTTGTCGACAACGACGACACCAAAGACTTGCGCGACGAGATGCTGGCCTTGGTCTGGGTGACAGACGGCGACACCATCAAGCTGCCCAAGAAAGAGCATCCAGCTCTACCCAACCACAGGTGCGATGCTTTTCTCTACGCTTGGCGCAACGGCTACCATTACCACTGGGACAAAATCCAACCTTCCATCCCTGTGGGCTCGAAAGAATGGTTCGCCAAGCAAGCTGAAGGCATTTGGGACAGGGAGCGCGACATTCTAGAAAAGGACGGATCGGTGGGCGAATGGCCTACGGAGCCTCATGGCTGGTAGGTGGCTGGCAAGGATGGATTCGAACCACCGGCTTACAGATTAACAGTCTGTTCCCTTACCGCTTGGGTACTTGCCAATATGTCTGGTAGCGGGAGTTGGATACGAACCAACCGATATCTAGGTTATGAGCCTAGCGAGACGCCATTTCTCCATTCCCGCCACAACATGAGCATTTTAGACATTATTAGGGGCTACTTCCTACCAAAAAGGACCAAAATGCTACCTTTTTTAAAACATAAGCAGGAAGCAATAGCAGGTGGGCCGGATGATGAAATCATGCGCAAGCCTGATGAAGAAGAAGACTATGAGATGCTTGATGCTATTGCCGAAGACATCTTAGCTGCTGTTGGTAAGAAAGATGTTAAGCTTTTAAAAGAAGCCTTAACTTCTTTAGTAGAGCATATCAAGGAAGAAGACAAAGAACAGGACGCACAAACCTACTCAGGAGAAGTTTAAATGACCATCAATAGCTTATCGCCGATTGCATCGACTCCTGTAGCTGGCCTTGGCACGCAGACGTTCAACATTCCATCCACTGGGCTCTACACGATTGGCTTCAAGATCTTTGTGCCATTCGTCCAAGGCACTTCGGCTGATTCGACCAGCACTGCTGGACAGTCTGGCTTGCAAGTTGTCGTCGCACTCAACGGAGTGACCAAGCTCACTGTTGGCGGATCGGCCACTAACCCAACGCCTACCCAGCCTATCGTTGGTAGCTTGATTGTCCTGCAATGCACGGCCAATGACGTAGTGACCGTGGTTCTATCCTCTGCAAACGCAGTGGACGCAGCGCCAAACGCAGTTAAAGGCATCATCAACATCTTCGCGGGGGAATAAGCTATGTCCATGGCCATCGCGTACCGGCTGGGTAAGAAGAAGCACGACAAGGGTGTTCATAAGCCTGTGGGCGACGAACGCTATGGCCGTGGCGCTAGCGAAGCGGGCGAAGACTACCGCGATTACAAGTCCGAGCCTAAAGGCGCTTTCTCTAGGGAAGGTGACAAAAGCTCAAAGGATAAGCATCGTGAAATCCTTGATGAGCTAATGGACATGCGTGGCGGTAGGGAGCACCTTGCCGGTGGCGGCGAGATCGAAGACGACGACATGATTTCCAAGATCATGGCCAAGCACTACTCGGAAGGTGGCAAACTTGCCAACAAGACTGAGATAACGGCAGATTTTGAGCCTAATGCCTTTGACGAATTAGCGCTCGAAGATGACCTAGAGCAGCACTACACAGGTGCTAACTCTGGCGACGAGCTTGGCAACGATCAAGAGGACGAAGACAGGCACGATATCGTGTCTAAAATCATGAGATCCCGCACCAAGCGTGACAAACTTCCAAGGCCAGCATGAACCTTACAGAGCTTAAGAAGCTTCTGACTTTGTGCCGTAAGCAGGGAGTTACCGAGATTGACTTTGAAGGCATCAAGGTGAAATTCGGCGACCTTCCTGCGCCTAGAAAGCTGGCCGAAGGTGAGGCGGAAGAAGAAACAGACGACGAATTAACGTCGGAACAACTCATGTTCTACAGCGCAGGCGGAACGCAATGAAAATCAGCAAGTCCGATGGTGGGCCGTCTAAGATTACGATGCGGACCAAGGGCAAAGACACCGATGGAACCGCCATCCTTGCTGAATGGTGGAAGGCAGAGGACGAAGCGCAACTATGCGCAGAACTTTGCGGTACCGCTGCCTATCTCAAAACCGCACAGACCTACCGCATTCGCCAGCTAGCCGTGGACATTCGCCTCTACTGTGGCCTATCGGTCTATTCCCACGCTGGTTCTAACGTGTCCAAGATGGACAAAACCAAGTCCCTGCCAGATGACAAACCGACCTTTAACCTCGTCTCGGTCGCCACCGATACGCTGGTCAGCAGGATCGGCCAAAACGAGCCAACACCTAAGTTTCTGACCGATGGTGGGGATTACCGCGAGCGCCACCTTGCCCAGCAGCTTAACCAGTTCATCCTGGGCGAGTTTTACCAGACCAAGGCCTATATCAAGGGCAAAAAGATGTTCCGCGATGGCCTTGTGATGGGACCAGGCGCTCTCAAGGTTTACGAAGGTCACGACGACAAGGTGCAGGTTGACCGCGTTATGACCACGGACCTTTACGTCGATGACAATGATGCTCTAAACGGCGAGCCGCAGCAGCTAATACAGCTAAAGCTCATGGACAGAGACAAGCTAGCTGCCAACAATCCAAAGGCCGCTGGTATCATCGACGCCACGCCTCAATCCTACCCAGATAACTCGCCTGATTCCGGCCGCACTACCGCCGATCAAGTGATGGTGTTTGAAGCCTGGAAGCTGCCATCTGGCGATGACCAGAAAGCTCCCGGATACATACCAGGACGCCATGTAATCGCTACCGCATCGGGGATCATCTTTGAAGAAAAATGGCACAAACAAAAATTCCCCTTCGTCTTCTTCAACTACTCCGATCCGTTCTTGGGATTTTGGGGGCAGGGTTTGGCTACTCGGCTCTTTGGTACGCAGCTTTCGCTCAATCGAATCCTCCACGTTATCAGCAAAGCCATCATGCTCGTTGGAGTACCAAGGGTATTCATTGATCAATCGTCAAAAGTTGTCAAAGCTCACCAAAACAATGAAATCGGCGTCCTTGTCACCTACTCAGGAACAAAGCCTAGCTACGAAGTAGCGCCGTGTAACGCTCCTGAGCTTTATGCCGAGCGCGACAAGCTCATTAGCTATGGACTGAAGCAGGAAGGCATCAGCGATATGCAGGCCACAGGCGAAAAGCCTCGCGGCTTGGATTCAGGCGAAGCGGTACGAAGTTTCGAAGACGTTAACGATGCTCGCTTCTCTGAGACATCGAAAAAATATGATCAAATCTTCGTCGATCTTGCCTATCTCATCGTCGATACGGCTAGAGATATCGCAAACCGCACCGGCAAGTACCAAACTGTCTACCCGAACAAAGATGGCACCAAAGAAATCGACCTTCCTAAGATGTCGATCCTCGATGATCCATTTGTCATTCAATGTTTCTCTGAATCCTCGCTCCCAAGGTCCCCGGCCGGGCGCATCGCTGCGATCACCGAGCGCGTGCAATCCGGTATGCTCACGGTAAAAGAAGGCCGTAGGCTGATGCACTATGAGGACTTGGAACAAGACGAGAAGCTAGACAACGCTTCGGAAGAAAGAATCTTCAAGTACCTGGACGAAATCGTCGAGGACGGCAAGTACACGCCTCCAGACATTTTCATGGACCTCGCCTTGGCCAATGAGCTTACGGTGAAGTACCTGAACCTCTATCTGGCGTGCGGTTTGGAAGAAGAAAAGGCGGACCTACTTCGCACCTTCTTCAAGCAAGTCAACACGCTGATCCAAGCCGCAACGCCGCCGCCTCCGCAGCCTATGCCTGGCCAACCACAGGCCGCGCCGGAAGCGCCACCAACCTCGCCGCTCGTGCCTAATGCACCTAACCAGGCGGCTTAACAAGGAAAATAGATGAAAATATCAGCAGTCCCATCCGTCGGCAATACTGCCGGTGGTGTCACCACGGGCGCAGAGCCGCAGGCTTCCCGCGTCCAACAGCTGCGCACGCAACTCATGCGCACGAATGCCTCGCCGGAACAATACGAGCTTCCACCTGAAAAAGTGGGCAATCCTCACGATAATAGTGAAGCGTTAGTGGACGAAGAAACGAAACCACTAAGTCCCCAACTTGCCGCCATTGCAAAACAACGGCGGGCTCTCCAAATTAAAGAGAGAGAGATCGCAGACAGAGAGAAGGCACTGAGCGAAAAGCCTGCTACCCAAGTTGGCGGAGTAGATCTAGCCAAATTGAAGTCAGATCCATTGGGTGTCCTGCAAGCCGCTGGCGTCACTTACGATATGCTGACTGAGGCAATCTTACAGTCTAACGATGGTTCATCCGCCCAGATAAGGGCACTGGAAGCAAAGTTGGAAGCTCTCGAAAAGGGAGTGGACGAAAAGCTTACAGAACGAGAAGCGCAATCAGAGAGGCAAGTTCTTGCTGAAATGCAAAAGGAAGCCTCCCAGCTTGTAGCCGAAGGTGAAGACTTCGAGCTTGTAAGAGAGACAAAGAGCGTTCCGGACGTGATGAAGCTGATTGAGAAGACGTACCGGCAAACCGGCGAAGTCTTGGAAGTCAGGGAAGCACTCAAGATGGTGGAAGACTACTTGATTGAGGAAAGCGAAAAGCTTGCGGGAATCTCTAAAATTCGGAAACGCTTTGAGCCTGATCCGAGTGGACTGTTGAGACAACCACAGCCACAAATGCGAACGTTGACAAACCGGGACACCGCGCATGTTCCATTGACACCGAAGCAAAGGGCTCTTGCGGCGTTTAGAGGACAACTAAAATAAAAGGAGCCAATCAATGGCTGTTTCTCCTGTATATGCGAATAGCTCGAACCAGCTGGCGGCTCTAAAAGAGCTTTATTCCGACGACAAAGATTACATGAAAAATATCGTGTACTCTAAAAACCCTTTCCTGGCTCTTGTTCCAAAGAACGAAAGTCCTGATGGATTTGCCGGTAAGTACATTCCAGTGCCTCTGGAATACGGCAACCCTCAAGGCCGTTCGCACACCTTTGCGAACGCTCAAAACCAGCAAACCGCATCGGACGTGGTGTCCTACTTCGTCTACGCGATCCAAGACTATCAGCTAGTCACCATCACGAACCTCTTGATGGAGCAAACCAAGTCCAACGCAGGCGCTTTTGTCGATGAAGCAAGCCGCACCTTGGACAACGGCTTTCGCAACATCTCAAACAACATGGCCTTTGAGCTTTTCTACGGCGGGACGGCTAGCCGTGGTCAAATCTCCGCTGCAGGTGTCAGCTACTCCGCTCCCACGGTGACTTTGACTCTGGCCAACAGCCAGTCTGTTGTTCAGTTTGAAGTTGGCATGACGCTCCAGGCTTCTGCTACGGACGGCGGCGCAGCACTTCAAAACGCTCCCGGCACTATCGACGCGATCCAAGTGACCTCGGTTAACCGTGGCACAGGCGTGATCAGCGGTACCGTGGTTCAAGGCGCACCGCAAACTTCCTGGGCTGCTGCGAGCTTCCTGCAAGTCCTGGGCGATATCGGCATTGCCGGGTCCAGCACCATCGCTGGGATGCTTGGTCTGTCGGGCCTTGCCGCTTGGGTCCCATCGGTTGATCCTCCATCGACCGATAACTTTTGGGGAGTTAACCGCTCGGCCGATCCTACTCGCCTTGGTGGCCTTCGTTACAACGCAGCTAGCCAATCGATCTCCGAAGGTCTGACCTCGGCTTTGGCGTTTGGTAATCGCGAAGGCGCGAGCTTTGACCTCATCGTCATCGACTTTTTGAGCTACTCGACGCTCATCAATGAGCTTGGTGCCAAGGTCCAGTACGTCCAGCTAGAGCATGATGAAGTGCAAGTGGCTTTCGAGGCCATTCACTTCCATTCCGCCTACGGCAAAATCCCAGTCTTGGCCGATCGTAGCTGCCAGCCTCAGACGGCTTGGTGCCTCGATACCAAGACCTGGAAGCTGCGCACTTTGGGCAAAGCTCCGCACATCCTTAACCAACTTATTGCCGCATAAGTAGGGATGTCTAAATCCTCTCTGATTGACTTGGAAACCCGACAGGGTGACAGGGCGGAAGGCGAAAGCCACCGTGAACGACTAAGTGAGAGGACACCTGAAAAGGTGATGCGATAGTCTGATCTGCACATATAGAAAGAAAAGTGCAGAGAGAAATCCGAAGAGGTTTCTCCCTTTTTAGAGATAAAAAGAGTAACAAAAGTGTACATACGGCATGGAAGGTTTGGAAGGATTAAGGGTAGGTAACGCCGATGCTTTGGAAATCCGTATTGCTTACTACGGCAACTTGATCAACTCGGCTCCTGGTTACAACATGCAAGTGGCTTTATCGGCTTGATAAAAAAATCTTAGATGGTTTTCCCACGGCTTAAAACCCCGTGGGTTTTTTATTAATAGTGAGCATTTTATACGATGATGAGGCCGGGGTTTTCCTGGCGCACTGGCGCGCAAGTGGTTGGCAGCTACGCGCAGAGAAATTTGCCATCAATCTAGGGGACAGCCTATGGCTTCGAGCGCACGCGGTTTTGGTTTGAATGGCAAGAGCTACTACACGAACGTGGTCACGCCTCAAGACGTGAGCCTTAACTTTATCGTCGATTCCACCAACGGCAATGGCCTAGGTGTTCGTTCGATCAAGTCCAACGGCTACGTCCAGGCCGTGTTTATGAAGACCTCGGCGACTCCCGGCGCACTCAATGGCCTAACGAATCCAAACCCACAGGCCGGTTTCGCGGTGGTTCGCTTCCGCAATAACTTCAACGTCTACCTTGGCGGCTTTTCCGGCCAAGTGGTCCCTGTGACCGCTCCAACGACCACGGCACTGACTTTGGGCAACGTCTATGTGATTACCGTGCTTGGCACGACGACACAGGCGCAATGGGTTGCTGCTGGCCTAGAGCCTGGCTTCACGGCTGCTGTGGGTGTGACCTTTGTGGCCGCTGCTACGGCTTCGCTGTCTGGTACCGGCAAGGTCGGTATCCCAGGTGTCGGCAACACGTTAGCCGTCAACGCTGTGGGCAACAGCAACTTGAGCCTTGCAAGCTCCAACCTCTCAAGTGGCGGCGCGCAAGTGGTCGTTCAGTTCTCTGGAGCAACGGCTGCTGGCGATACCACACTCCTTGCCACCGCTCCGGCCAATGGCACGACTGTGGGCATGACCTTCAAGTTTGATGCTTCTTCGGTGACGATCGACGGCTTGTAACGCTGAGATTTGACTAGGCTGGTAGGTTTGCGCCTGCCAGCCTTTTAACCGAGGTTTACCATGGCAGTGATACCCTACCAGCCACAGCAAGTGATTGTTGAGCAGGCTGATGGAAATATTCTCGTATCCTGGAAAGCTTCGCAGGGAGCGACCGGCTACCTAGTGCAGCGCTCTATTGATGGGGTCAACTTTGCCACTGTGGCGACAATTGGCCAGGTGACTAGCTACCTAGATTCCTTTCCGGGTATCGCCGTTACCTACTACTACCAAGTGGCATCGACAAACGGTGCGGGAACGTCCGTTTACTCGTCGATTGTGAGCATGGTGGCTGCACCACCATCGGAGATGAGCCTAGGCGAGCTTAGGCTTAGGTGCCAGGAGACAGCAGACCGCGTTAACTCACAGTTTGTCAAAAAGACTGAGTGGAACGCCTTTATCAGGCTAGCCATGTATGAGCTTTATGATTTGCTCATAACGTCATACGAAGACTACTATGCAAATCAGTATGTGTTTATCAACACTAACGGGACGATTAAGGATTATCCTTTGCCCGATGGTGCGACCAATTACCTTGGTGGCACATACCCGGATACCGCTCTAGGCACTCCTGCGCAGGCTTTTTACAAGCTTTCCGGTATGGATCTAGGCATCAATACCAGCAACAATGCCTGGGTCACGCTTCTAAAGTTCGACTTTATTGAGCGCAATAAGTACGTCTATCCCAACAGCACTAGCACCATTTATGGTGTCTATAACATGCGTTATAGGCTTATGGGCAACAAGGTGAACATCATCCCGACACCTGCTGGTAATCAGCAAATTCGCATGTGGTATACACCGAGACTTCCTGCGCTGTTGCAAGATAATGACATAACTACCTTGGGATTCTCTGGGTGGCTTAGGTACGCGATTGTGCGCACGGCGAAATATGCCTTGAACAAAGAAGAATCAGACACGGCGAAGCTGGACGAAGAAATAGCATTCTTAAAGCTGCGCATCGAGCAAACCGCGTCCAACAGGGATATCGGCGTAGCAGATACCATATCGCCGACAAGAGCCGATCCTTTGCTAGGCAACATGGGCTTTGGTGGCGGCGGGGGTCAAGGTGGCTGGTAGCCTATCGACCAAGCTACCGTGGGACTTGGCTAACCCAAAGTGGGCAGCAAGTCTCAATCCTTTGCTGGCTAATACGCTCATTCAAGGCAGCCAGATCGACGGCATTATCCTAACGGCTGGCAAGCCTGTGGCGATCAACCATAACCTTGGCCAGCTTCCAAACGGGTTCATTGTGGTTGATAATATCGCTAGCAGCAATATCTGGCGCACGCAGCCATTCACGACAACGGTACTGACATTGCAGGCATCGGCAAACACCACTATTTCGATTTGGGTGTACTAATGGCGAACACAACAATTACTCCGAATATGAATCTAGTGGTGCCTGTAGTAGCGACCGATCCCGGGCCCGATTGGTCTAACAACGTTAATGCATCGCTAAGCATCATTGACGGGCACAATCATACCAATGGCAGTGGGGTCCCGATTGGGTCAGATGGGCTTGAGATTGCGAGCGACTTACCTCTCAATAACAACAATGTGACGCAAGTTAAATCGGTACAATTCGCCTCTCAAGGAACGACCCTGCCAGGATCGACGCTTGATGCTTTGTATGTGGTCGATAAGGATTTATTTTACAACGATGGCAATGGAACCCCTGTCAGGATCACGCTAGGCGGATCGGTCACGGGTGCCGCTGGAACGATTACCGGCCTACCATCGGGAACGGCGAGCGCATCGTTCAACCTAGGTACCTTTGCATTCCGGCAATCGACGAATGTTCCAGCAGCGATGGATGTTGGGCCGCTGGCGATTGGTGCTGCTGTAGCGAATCCAAAGAAGGTCAATCTTAAGGCATCGGCTCTTATGGCTGCTGATTATGATTTGACTTTTCCGTTAAATTTGCCAGCGGTTACTCAGCTATTGCAGCTATCAAGTGCTGGCCAGGCATCAGCAAGCGGCTTCGGTATTTCTTCTGCGCCTGCATCTAACTCTTTTGCATCATCTGATTCTTCCGGAAACATAACATTTCCATTTAAGTGGCTGCAATCAACTGGCAACTTAGGTCCAAGTGGAAGCACTATTCTCTTGCCGATTTTTACCTTTACGAAATTAATTGGTGCTTTTGGCATGACAAGAATAAACGGCGATACATCAGTTATGTATCAGATGTCGTCTAGCCTAAATGGATGTTGTGTTTTGAATAATAGCAACGTTTATGTCGTGAACCTTGATCCATCTCACAACAATTCATATGATTTGATTCTTTTGTATATTTAAGGTGGTCCATGCTTGTTAAACAAGGAATAGACGTAAGTTTTGCCCAAGGACTTGATCAAAAGGTCGATCCCAAGCGGCTTGCTGTCGGCAAGTTTGTATCGCTTCAAAATACCGTTTTTCAAAAAGCTGGCTTACTTCAAAAGCGAAACGGATACAAAAAGCTAGCGTCACTTCCTGACACCACATACAGCTATGTGACCACGTTAAACAACAATCTAACGGCGATTGGTCCTAGTATCGCTGCATATAACCAGGCTTCCAAGGCTTGGGTATCACGCGGCATGATTGAGCCTTTAAGCGTCAATACCTTGGCTTTGCTGCGCAATAACCTCAACCAATTGTCATCAGATACCGCGATATCTGATAACGGATTGGTTTGCACAGCCTACCGCGAGACGGATGGCGTAACGATATGGAACAAGTTTGTGGTTGCGGACGTAGCCACAGGACAAAACATCATTGCTCCAAGATTCATTCCTGTGACAACTGGCACGGTCGTTGGTGGAATGAGAGTGTTCTATTTTGGCACCAACTTCATCATCGTATTCACCAACAATATAGCCGGTACCTTTCACCTGCAATATATCGCGGTGAATGCTTACAATACCGACAATATAACGGTACCTGTTGACATTGTTTCGTCCTATACGCCATTCGCTGCGCTCAATTGGGATTGCGTGGTAGTGGGTAGCAAAATGTTTTTTGCGTACCAAACGGCTACGCTAAACATCACTTACATGAATACGTCATTGATCGGCGTAACTCCTGTTAGCTTTGCGGTAACGGCTACGAATGTGACCATGTGCGCCGACGAAACGCAGCCAGGTAGCATCGTTATTTATGCGGTTTTTCAGCGTACCAGTGGCACTTCAGGTCCTAGCCTTGTGGCGGTGGACACAAGCCTAAATACCCTAGTGGCTCTTGTTACTGTGGCACCTGGAAGCGCTGTTGATACGATTACAGCGGTGGCGCAAAATGGCGTTTGCTCTATAGCTTTTTGCTTTGGCCAGCTTATCCAAGGCGTTACCTATACAAAAGCCACAGCGGTAAGCAGCGCGGTTTTTATATCTATTAGAAGCTTAGATATTGCATCAAAAGCATTCATCGTCGATGAAAAGGTGTATTACCTAGCGGCTTACAACAGCGTTTACCAGCCTACCTATTTCCTGATCGACGCCAGCAATTCGACGCAGGCCAGTCCCGTCATCGCTGCCAAGATTGCCTACAGCAACGCGGGATCACCGCCAACGGTTGGACTTCCTAACGTATCGGTTAAGGGCTCACTGGCGCAGGTGAGCTACCGTTTTAAAGATTTGATTGCGGCGGTGAACAAAGATACGAACGTCCCAGCCGGGACACAGACACAGGGCGTTTACTCGCAAACTGGCCTTAACCTCGCGTCCTTCACCTTTGGTACTGACAACCTCAATACATCGGAGATTGCCAATAACCTGCACATAACAGGCGGCTTTCTCTGGCACTATGACGGATATTTGCCGGTTGAGCATAACTTCTTACTGTGGCCAAATATCGGACCAACTAGCCAGACTGATCCGACGAATACCGCCGTTGCTGTGTGGTCATCCACAGGCGGCAATATGTCTAATCATCCAGATGGTTCTACATATATCAATGCCTACTGGTATCAAGTCACTTACGAATGGACCGATAACCAGGGCAACGCATACCGCTCTTCTCCGTCGATTCCGATTGCTGTGACTACGCAGGCAAGTCCTGATGTTGTCACAGGAAAGGTGACGCTGACTATTCCGACACTTCGCGTCACGATGAAAACGGCTAACCCGGTCAAAATCGTGATCTACCGTTGGTCAGTAGGTCAGCAGAACTACTTTCAAACAACAAGCATCACGCAGCCTATTCTCAACAGCACCACGGCAGATAGCGTGATTTATGTGGATACCAACCGGGATAGCACCATCCTCGGCAACAATCTGATCTACACCACAGGTGGTGTGGTCGAGGACGTGAATGCACCTTCATGTGACGTAGCAACGCTTTGGGACACTCGGCTATGGATAGTGGACGCTGAGGATCGCAACGTCCTGTGGTTTTCAAAGCAGGTCATCGAGGCCACGCCTGTGGAAATGAGCGATCTCCTGACCGTCTACATTCCGCCAAGTGTCTCGACGCAGGGTGATACCGGGCCGATGAAGGCGATTGCGCCGATGGATGACAAGCTGATCATCGGCAAAGAGAACGCGCTACTCTATATCAACGGTACGGGTCCGGATAATACGGGTGCGAATAATCAATACTCACCTGCCACGCTGATCACGTCGACGGTTGGCTGCACGAACCAGCGATCCATCGTGCTCATGCCGCAAGGTCTGATGTTTCAATCCGATAAGGGTATCTGGCTGCTGGGCCGCGACCTATCGACCAACTACATCGGTGCGCAGGTGGAGGATCTAACTCTGGGTGCCAAGGTTCTTAGCGCGGTAAACGTACCAGAAACGAACCAAGTGCGGTTCACTTTGGATACTGGCATCACGCTTATGTACGATTACTATTTCCAGCAGTGGGGAAGCTTCAAGGGTATCCCTTCTTTAAGCTCCGCGATTTACGGTGGGCTCCATACCTTCATCGACAAGTATGGTGCGGCTTATCAAGAATCCCCTGGCAGCTACCTTGACGGCTCTAATCCGGTGCTAATCCAGTTTCAGACCGGGCCACTTCGCATCGGCGAGTTGCAGCACTACCAGCGGGCCTACTTCTTCTACCTGCTAGGCCAGTATGTATCGCCTCACAAGCTTCAGGTGAGCCTGCGCTATGACTATCAAGACTGGCCAGAGCAGGCGATTTTGATCACTCCCGACAACTACTCCACGCCTTACGGTTCGGGCGGCTCGCAAAGTCCCTACGGCGAGGGTGATCCTTACGGTGGGCCGACAAATCTTGAGCTATGGCGCGTATTTTTAGAGCGCCAGCGCTGCATGGCGTTTAGCATAGAAGTGCAAGAGATTTTTGACGCCAGCTTGGGAGTCACAGCGGGCGCTGGGCTAACGATAAGCGGGCTAAACGTGGTGATGGGCTTTAAGAAGCCTTACAGGCCACAGTCAGCAGCAAAGAGCGCAGGATAACATGTCACTTTACGCCGATTACCTATCAGAACGCACAAACGACCTCATCATTGAGAGCGACTACGGTTTTGCTACCTTCCGCTACCTCGATGACGGTGTAGTTTACATTGTCGATTTGTTTGTGATTCCAGAAGTGAGAAAGCAAAAGCACGCTGCTGGTATGGCTGACTTCATCATCAAGCAAGCCAAAAAGCTTGGCTGCACCGAGCTAATCGGCACGGTAGTACCGTCGACCAAAGGTGCCACAAAGAGCATTCAGGTACTCATTGCCTACGGCATGACGGTTAAAACCGCGTCCCATGATCTAATCGTATTTCGGAAGGAGATTTAAGCATGGGAGCAGCCAGGGGACTTTCATCGGGTGGCGGAAACAAAAATCTTTCTATGGATTTAGGTCTTGGAAAGTATGCGGAACAAGGATGGAATGCTCTTGTTCCAGCGCATCCAAGCAATCCAGTTATTGATGCTCGATCTGTTAATCCAGTAGCGAAAGGGCTTGGCGTTGCGCCTGGCGGTGGTCCTGGCGTTCTGGGCGCGGCGAATAAACTAGATCCAAGCGGCGCATTTAAGCAAACCGATCCATCCCTAGCACCGATCCAAAATCCTTTGGCTCCCGATACGCTAAGCAAAGGCCAAGGATCTATTGATACCGCGATGGGTGGTCAGCAAGGTCTGTTGGCGGCTTTGGGTGGCCAAGGCGGACTGCAAAAGCAAAACATGGTGTTCAACGGACTAGGCACGCTTTCCAGCGACCTTGGCAACGCTAATGGGGTCGCAACTCAGCAGCAAGCCAAGGGCATGATAAGCGATGTCTATGGTGGCCAAGGAAACACGGTTGGCCAGCTTCAAAATATCGTTGAAGGTGTAGGTCCTAATCCTGCGCAGGCCATGCTTCGACAACAAACTGGTCAGAACGTGGCAAACCAAGCGGCTTTGATGGCAGGCCAACGCGGAGCAGGCGCAAACATCGGGCTCATGGCTCGCCAGAATGCACAGCTAGGCGGCAATTTGCAGCAGCAAGCTGTTGGCCAAGGCGCGACTTTGCAGGCAAATCAATCGCTCAATGCCCTAGGCCAGATCGGTGGCCAACAGGCTGCCATGGGCAACACGGCAAACGCTTTGGGTGGACTCGGCACAACGCAGGTCGGCAATCAACTTTCCACGCTTGGTCAGGCTGGCGCACAGGCCAACACGATGGCGGGTCAACAGATCGGCCAAACGAATCAGAACGCGACCACAGCGCTTGCGAATCAAGGCCAGAATTTGGGTGCTGCTGGCAACTTCACGCAAGCGCAGGTTGGAAACCAAGCCAGCGTCAATGCGGCAAATGCTCCGCAATCGGTTCAAGGGATGAAGTCAAAATCCGATATCCTTGGTGGTGTGTTAAACGGACTAGGAGCTGGCACTATCGCAGGGCTTGGCAAGGCTCAAGGCGGTTATATTTCCCTGGCAGATGGCGGCGGTGTCGGCGGCTTTGATATGACTGCGCCACAAGCTCCGCAAGGGCTTGGTCCTGTAACAGCGCCACCTGTGACGAGTTCGCCGACACAAGGCTATTTGGCAGGTAATACCAGCACAACCGACTACCTAACGCCTAACCCCACTAGCGGCATGAGCGATTGGGGGTCATTCATCAGCAACCTGCAAAAGCCTGGGAATCCGAACGATTCAGAGCTTAAGCAGGGCTCTACCCAAATGGGCAAGCTTGCAGGAGCAGGCGCAGCATCGGCATTCATGGCAGGTGGCGGCTTGTCGTCTCAAGGCGGGAATGTACGCGCCTCGTCTCCATCGCAAAAGGCCGAGGTTAAGGGCAACTCCTACGCTAACGATAAAGTACCAGCCATGCTTAGCGAAGGTGAGATTGTGATACCTCGTAGCGTCCTTCAAGGTCGAGATCCTGCGAGAGGTGCTGCGGATTTTGTGGCTAAGGTTTTAGCAAAGAGAGGCAGAAAATGAGCATGTATCATGGGCTTGACCTTAGCCGTTTTAAAAAAGCAGGATCGGACGCCAAAACCACTACGCTAATTCACTCCAAAGGCCATGAGCTTAAAATAGCTCACTCCGCTTTGTCTCCTGAGATGAAGGAGAAGATAGGCGGGCTTAAATGCTCGCATTGCGATCAGGTTGGCTGCAAATGCCAAAAGATGGCCAAGGGCGGCAAAGTCTCCAAGGCTGCAAAGGATGACACATTCGACACGGCGGATAGCCAAACGCCTGAAGACTTCCGGGCGCAATCCGCGTTTGAAGGGCTTCCGGGTGCTAGGCAGCTTCCTACCGGAGACAACTTTGATGAGACTGATTTAGGAAGTCCCGACACCAATAGCGGCGGACAGTTTTGGAATGCTCACGGCGATGCAAAGCGACCTGCTGTTTTGAGTGATCCTGATATTTCCAGAGGGTATGAACGCCAAGGATCGGCCAAGCCTGCGCCAGCGGTTAATCCTGATGCTCCTACTGGCGACGAAGACACTAGGGAGCAAGCCGCTCCGTTTAACCCGAATCAAAATCCAACGGTTAAATCCTACGGAGTACCGAATCCTTCGAGTCAATATCATGATGTTACTTCTGACTCCCTAGGTGGTGGAACGAGAACGGAGCAATTTGCCCGTGGTCAAATGGGACTACCAGAATACATATCTAAACCTGAGCCTGTTCCTGAAGCACCACCTGAAGTTATTGGTCAAGCGGTTGAGCAGCATGAAAACAAGCAATCTCAGATGTTTGCCAACGAGCTTGCTACCGGCAAAATAAATCCAATGACGATTAAGGATTATTTTCACAATAGAGACACACTAGGCAAGATCGGAACCATCTTTGGCCTACTTGTGTCGGGTGCTGGGTCGGGCCTTGCTCACCAACAAAATGCGGCTCTTGAACTTATCAACAAAGAGTTAGATAGGGACTTAGAGGGACAAAAGCTAAGCCAGAGTAATGCTCAAAACTGGTATAAGATGAGTATCGAGCATGAACGCAACAAAGCTCTAAATGCCAAGACAATGGCAGAGATACCGCTTACCGAAGCGCAAAAGAATCTTGCGCAGGCCGAAGCCAATTACAGAACGGCTTTAGAATCAAAAGTGCCTTACGACATCCTTCAGGCAAAAGCGGCTTACGACAAAGCTAAGGCGGATACGGTATTATCTGCTGCAATGGGCGACTTTAGGCGCGGGCAAGCAAAAAAAGCAGGCTTTGATACCACGGCCAGCGACCATGCCGCTAAAAATATGGCGATTGGCGCTTCACAAATACTTCAAGACATCATCGATAAAATGGGCGAGGGACCAGCAAAGCAGCAAGCTCAAAATATCCATGATACGGTGGTCGCACCTGCTGTTGGTGCAAAAGTTACGGACATAAATAAGCAATTAGGATCTAAGGCTGCTACTGATGCATCCGCGCGCCAGGCCGCTCCTAAGAAGCAAGTGCCTACTATTGCACCTCCCGGCGTACCCACTACGCTACCAAAGACAACTAAAGGCCAAGCTGTAAATCCTGTAACTCAGCCAGAAGAACCAAGCGAAAATGCTCCTGTTGAGGATAATTTTACATCCGGTAAAAAGGGCCCGGTTCGTAATGCCGATCAATATGGAAAAGAAATTGAATCTGAAGGCGCTCCAAAATTCATCAAGCCAAAGGAAGATGACGTAATAGACAAAAATATATTTCGCAATCTTTCCGATGAAAACAAACAGATGAAAATGGCTGAATTGCCAAATACTGCAAAAATGACCGATGATGATAAGCAAAAGATTCAAGAGGAAGAAAAACAAGCAAACGCTATTTTGAAAATTCGTAGAGCTTACAATAAGGCATTTAGAGCTTTAAATGATGCGCATAAAGCCACAAAGCACATAAACCCAGAACTATACAAAGCTCAAGTAAACCAACTTGCAATTATTATGGGTAAAGAAACGGCTGGCAGGTCAATTATGTCTGAGATTGCTTCTCAGGCCGGTGGCGCATTCCCTGATATTAAAGACTGGGGCGGATCGTCAGAGCAAAAATACTATAACACTATGCGCATGTTGCAAGATCGCTACGATACATCAACCAAAACCATTGATAATTTCCCTGGTCTAAAGCGCGAACCTGATGTGGTACCTGATCCTTGGGGAAGGGAAATAAGGCGCAATAAAAAGACAGGTCAGCGCTTTCAAAAAGACACTCGCGGGAAATGGATTGAAATCCAATGAGTAGAGCTAACTACACTTATGCGGCTTATGACGCTGGGCTTCCATGCCGTAACCCAGAGTGTAAAAGCCATGGGCTCCCGCATCCTAACTGCCGTTGCTATGGTGATTTGCCAGAATCGCCACAGTCAGCTACGCAAATGGTGCTTCCCAATGGCAGGTGGGGAAGGGACTTTAGCGGCGGCTTCTCGCCGTCTAAGGGCGCTCCTGATAGCTCAAACGCAGCGGCATCGGCCAATCTAGGCGCACCAAGCGAAGTGCCAGCCAACAATGCTGCCACCGGATCGCCGATCGACGCGGGCAAAGCGCCAAGTCCTGGGATTTCGCCCAACGGCATATCGCCAAGCCAAGGCGTGGCGACGAATGTTCCTGCGCCAAGTCCCATGGACTATGCTAAGTCCGGAGAATCCCCAACAGACATCACGCCAGCAGGGACTAACAAGGCGACTACTGGCTTTGGTTTAGGCACAGCAGCTATTGGCGCGGGCCTTGGCCTAGCTGCCATGGGTATTATCGGCATGAACTTCCTTCGCAGGAAGAAAGCTCCTAAAGATAAGGAAAGCGACTATGAAGATGGCGTGATGGCTTTGGCGGAAGGTGGCGAGGTTGGCAACTGGCAAGTGGTCGATCATTATTGCCAGACTTGCAGGCCGCACAGGAACGACTGTGAATACTTTGCTGAAGGTGGCCAGGCCGGTGATTCAGATTTTGTAACGGAAAGCACTCCCACTATCACAGGACCAGAACAACGGGACGTTACTAAGCAAGTCGATCCAACTGGCGAAGACTGGGTAACTGAAAGCGCTCCTGCGCCTGAGCAAAAAGCTCCGATTCAAAGCGAATTAGCTATGCCTCAGAAGCAGCCACAGGCTGCGCCTAATCTTGATAGCTCTGACTGGGTATCGGAAAGCACCGGAAAGCCTACTGATGCTCCTAAAGACCATGAAATGACATGGCAAGGTATTGTCGATGAGCATTTAAATCCCAAGGGAAATCTGACAGGAGCCGAGGTTGAAGCGCTTGCCAAAGGGTTTATAGGCGCTCCCATTGTGGCTTTAGGAGAGATCGGGCTATCCAAGCTTGGCGTCCCTGGTATGTCAGCCGAGGATCAAAAAAAGCGCCAGCAAGATAACCCCGACATGACCACAATAATGGGCGGGCTAGGCAACGCCATTTCATTTGGTACAGGAGTGGGCGAAGTAGGTTGGATTGCCAAAAAGATTGGCGGCAACTTTTTTCGTGATGCTATCGCAGGTGGAGTTATTCAAGGACTAAATGAAGTTGAAAAGTCCATTGTTGAAGGCAAAGACCACGATTTGTTGTCAGGCTATACTCTGGCAAATATAGGTGGAGCCGCTTTACTTCAAGGCGCTTTTGGCAAGGCTGAAAGAGCGTTTAGAGGCGTCGGCGAACAACTTGTAGGTACTAGAGTTAAAAGCGCTTTGGCGGGTGTTTCGGCTGCTGTTTTACATCCCGATGATCCTGATCTAATCAAAACTATTGGCAAGCAACTTTATAACAAGACAGCCGAGCCAGGTTATATGTTTGACCAAAAGGCTTTTAAATCTGGCGTAAAATTTGCGCAGTCTATTTATAATAAAGCTGGAACAGGCGTTGCTTTAACAGCAATTAGGGACGCTCTCCAAGGACAGTGGGTCAGCGCAAGTGAGACATTAGCGGCGGCAATTGCAGGTAAATTTATTGGCGGGAAACTAGCTTCCCATGTAGCTACAGGATTTATCAATTCTTCTACTCACGGCGGATTCAATAATTTTGCTAATACCGTCGATAGTGTAGGCAGATCGGTATCTGGCCAAAAAAAGATCATCGATGGAGTATCCGCCGTACTTAAAGGCACCGGCTTTACTATTTTAAACAGTTTTGATGGCAAGGATGCTATTAGCTCTATGGATAAAGCTGTGAATCAGTTTGATCCTGAACAGCAGATGAAACAGCAGATACAGCTAGACAACAGCGAGCCTGCGCAGGGATACGCGGAAGGTGGTAATGTATCGTCGCAAGCTACGCAAGACAGTGGCCTAACATCACCAAGCCAAGCGTTTGCCAATAATTTCCCAGAGCAAAATGTGATTATGCAAATGGCTCGCGGGCGCATGAGCCAATATTTAAAGGGCCTACAGCCACAGCCACCGCCTACCTCTTTACCATTCGACTCAAAGTCTGATCTCAGGGAGCAAGATCGTAGCTATAAAAAAGCACTTTTGATCGCCCATGATCCTCTATCGGTGCTTGGTCATGTTGCCAAAGGGACTTTAGAGCCTGAGCATTTGCAGCACCTTGGCGCTATGTATCCTGAAGTTTCTCAGACGATGCAAAAAGAGATCACCAAGCAAATGCTTCAAATGCAAATGAAAGGTGAAAAGCCATCTTACAAGGTACGCCAGGGCCTAAGTCTTTTGCTCGGCGCTCCGCTTTCCGGCGAGTTTTTGCCGCAAAACATGCAAGCCGCACAGGCCGTATTTGTAAAGGCCGATCAAAGCCAACAGCCAGGCAAAAAGCCAACCAAGACCAAGCAAAGCCTAAGTAAATCGAGCAAGGCTTTCCTAACTCCTGAGCAGTCTAGGCAAACGAGGTACCAGCAAAGAGGGTGAGCATTCCTTACGTTATTGGTGGTGATCCCGCCGCTACAAAAGGAGATCCCTTGTGTCAACTAGAACAAGCCTGCGTCCGCAGGTGGTTATCCCAAGTCCCAACGCATTCCCAGCTAACTCGCAAGATATGTCGGCTGATATCGTCTCCGCTCCCACAATCCTCAATTCCCTGACAAAAGTAAGCTACGGTGTAGCCTGGTCTGGCGCAGGCGCTACACCTGGCTTTGTCAGCGTGGAAGCATCTGACGATTGCGTGGTTGAGTCATCTGGCAATGTAAGTGGTGGCACATGGAACACGTTGCCGTTCTTTAGCGGCGGGTCCATCGTGTCGTCCATCCCTCTACTTGGTGCCAGCGGTAACGGCATGATCGACATCGAGACACTATCGGCCTATGCCGTGCGGCTTCGCTTCACTGCGAATGCATCGGTTGGCAATCTGACAGTTACCGTTAATGGGAAGGTGGCATAATGGCGACTTTTTACGCGATTTACCCACCATCCCTAGGCGGTGCGTCATCTCCAACAGTGGTCACAGGATCGGGAACGGCTGGAAGTCCTGCGCCTGGCGTAGTGACGGTGCAAGGCATCACAGGTGGAACGCCATTACCAGTGGCCGCGACCTTGGCCGGGCAAAGCGCATCATGGCTTGAGTCGCTAGATTACGCGGGAACGCCTGTCACCACCTTGGCCTATGTTCAGCTAAATCCATCGACGGCAACAAACATCAACTACCTGAGTATCTTTGATAGTTCTGGCAATCCGATGATTCTAGCTGTTGGTGCGCCTGGGTCCGAGGTTGACCATCTTTATGTGCCACCGGGCGGTAGTGTTGGCGGTTACAACCTCTATATCCCAGCGGGATCGCGCATATCGTACAAAGCGCTTTTGGTGGACTCAACTAGCGGAAATCTCATCATTACGGGGCTCAATTAATATGAAGCCAACAATTCGTTCGTTAGTGCTCGCGCTATTCACATTCCTGCAAGCATCGGTAGCCTTGTCGGATGCTCCGCTTATTTGGGGACCAAACAACACGGCCAAGCTTCTTAACTCAGGCGAGCTTGTCGGTAAGAACGGCGACATCTATCTGCATAGTGCTGTGCCGCTAATTTTCCCGGCTGCGAATGCCAAGGGTCCGTTGATCAATAACGGCACAGGCACGCTCAGCTGGCTTGTCGGGAACACAAATAGCTTTGTCGGCTTCAACAGTACCGGGGATATGATTTCGATTCCTGGGTACTCATGGGATCAGACAACGCAGGCGCTAAATGCGAATACAAACTTTGATCCATTTGTAAATGGATACACCGCGTACAGTTTGAACGCCAACAGCTTGCCTACGGCTGACAACGTAAACAACATAAGCGTTTTAAATACGTTCACCAATTGCGGTGGCGACGACTCGGGTTTTTCCTGCGGCGATCCTGCGACCGGCGCGGGCGGGCTATATGGGATCAACAGCGGCGTAAACTCAACCAACAAATCATCCGTTGGGCATACCCAACTGTTTAACGGCTACTCTCAGTTTGGCAACGGAACCGATCCGATAACTGTGCATGATATGAATGGGATGAGCATTGGGGAGACTTTAGGAACCGGCGTAAGCATGGTTTATGCAAACCAGTTCACGTCCAATATGCAAGCTCAGGCAGGGTCAAGCCTTTCAAGTTTTACGGCATTTTCAGAGCAATCCTTCTTAACTCACTTGCTGCAAAACTATTCCGGTATCCAACTTAATACAAACATCACGACAATTGATGGTTATTACAACGCCTATGGTGACAATCCTAATCTCACTACAGTTCATGGTGGTTATAACTCCGCAAATTTCTCTCCAAACATCGGCAGTGTATCGGGAACGTATAACGGCATATCCATATCTCCAAATGTAGTTAGCTCCGCTCTTACGGCAGAGCAATTCCAAATAACTGCCGTTGCGGACGTAGCGCAAAGCCTTGCGAGTAAGTACCTGACTTTTTGCGAGCCTTACACCAACGGCGGAACGTGCTGGGCTCCGTGGTTCAAAGTGTCGGGTACGGGCACCGATCCGATGGTGCCAGGTTACACGATGGTAGAAGTCGATATTGCTACGGGCGACACGGCAGCGACCGTGGGGACGGCGCTCTATAATGCCGTCAACGCTTTGACCGTCAATCTAACGTGGGCGGATTCCGGCACAGGCGTTGTGACAGGAACAGCGGTTAGCCAAGGCCAAGCTAATCAGGCTAATGCCCAAGATTCAGGATTCGCTGTAGTCATGACGGCTTTTGGCGGCGGTGATGGTCAGGCCGTTGCGCTTAACATCAACATGGGAAATGCTACCGGTTTTGCGGACGGCAACGTTAAAGCTATCGATGCAAACGGTAACGTTAACATCAACGGGAAGCTGCAAACTGGCACCAATGCGCCGATGACGGATCAGGGCGGTACGCAGGCGCAACCTGTCAACACCATCAACACAAACTTTACGGTTGCTCCCGGTGTGACAGTGAACAACGCCGACATGTTCGGCTTTGGTCCGATCGCTAACTTGACGATGGGTGCTAACTCTCATGCCAACGCATCGCCGGGCCTAGGTGTCGGTGCATCATCTCTCGGCATGATCGGCCTTATCACGATGGACAACGGATCGACCGCTACAAACGTCAACGGCTCGTTCATCGCTCAAGTGCTTGTCGGAGGTACCGGGGCAGGCGGTGTTATCGACGACATGAACGCCTACCGTGCGGTGTCGGCTAACTTCGGCTCACCGACCACAGTGACTAACTCACGGGCATTCCTTGCCGACGACACACTAGGCGCTCCTGCAACGAATCACTGGGGCTTTTACGCAAAAAGCTCCTTTGAAAACTATATGGGCAAAAGCCTAAAGATCGGCGGAACAGCTGGTTCTGCAGATAAGGTTAGCAACTCATCTGTGGGCCTTGAGATTGATCCGACCTTGGCCTTGCTACCCGATCCGATGACGACGACCGTGCGGGATAGCCTTACTCCGCTCACGGGTATGCTCGTCAATAACTCGACGACGAACCAGCTTGAACGGTATGACGGCGCGGCGTGGGTTGCTGTGGGTGGAGGTTTTACCGGCACTACAGGTTCGGTGCCTTTTGTCGGCGGTGGCGGATCGCTCACCGAGGACAACACCAAGTTTTTCTGGGATGACAGCCAATTTTTCTTGGGCCTTGGTAATAATAGTCCTGACCATGCGTTAACTATTAGCAGCAATCAACCTGCATCAATCCAAGTAAATAATTCAGTTTCATCTAGCTTTAGCGAATGGCAAGCCAATGTTGGCGGTGCCGCAGGAAGATTGGTTTTTACAGGTCCTACGTTCGGAGATTCTGACTACGGGCCTAGCTCTCTGGTTATCCATGCGGAAGACACGAACGGCGATGTTAGAATCTATCCCGGTCAAACGGCATCGCATCAAACCATGTTTTCACACACTGGGAATGTGGGGATAGGGACATCATCACCTAGTTTCACTCTTGACGTTGTGCAACATTCTAATTCTGGTTTGAGAGTGGCTAACAACAATTCAGGTGAACTTGCTGGTTTGTTAGCATGGAATGATCTTGGTCATTACGCAAGTCATGCGGCAACAGGTTCATCATTCCCAACAGGTTTATATGGACCAGACAAAGCAGTGTTCTACGGCTCAGGCTTCTCAAACGGTACAGTTTTTTTATCAGACAATGGGCCGCTTGAATTAGCATCCGCTACAGCTGTCAATTTAACGATGACTCAGGCGGGAAATATCGGCATTGGTACTACCGTTCCAGCTACTAAATTAGACGTTGCGGGAAAATTTCAGGTTGATAGCAACGGCAATCCGCTAAAAGTAAACAACGTCGCGACTAGCTTCCCGGCCGCTCAAGGCGCAGCTAATACACTTTTAACTAACGATGGATCAGGATCATTAAGCTGGACCGCTCCAGGAACAAGCGTAGGCGGACCTACCGTTACAGCGTCAAATACATTTGCAAACGGCAACACATATACAAACGATATTGTAAATCCTCCGCCATATATCGCGCAAAGATTTACAGCAACACATACTGCTAATTTTGTTTCGTATGAAACAAAAATGCAAAATTTTAACGGACCAACTGGCGTTGTTTTGCAAGCAGAGTTATGGAGCGACAACGGACTAGGTGGGCCAAATTCAGATATTGGTTCATTGCTGGCTAGCAGCATAACAACACTTAGCGATAGCACTCTGCTAACTAACGCGCTAAACAATAACGCAACATCTTCCGTGCCTAGCTCTATATATAATTTTTCTGGGTATCCAGTTGTGTCTGGCACTAAGTATTGGGTGGTTGTAAGAAAGATTTCAGGGTCATTAGGTGCTAATCAAATATTTGCATTAACCAATAACGGGACTACTTCGCCCCCAGCAAGGACGCCAGGCAATGCCGGTGGCTTTACTCCAACAACATATTTTAAAGCCAATGTTGTCGTTGGAAATCAATTCGTATTGTCAAATGCACTTAATTACCTTGATAGCTCATTTTTAAATTACAACGTCAATTTCGGCGGCAATGTCTTATCGGGTGTATCTACTCCGCTAACTTCTACGGACGTCGCAAATAAAGCATATGTTGATGGATTGATTCCATCGCCGACTTGGACAGCATCGGGATCTAATCAATATTCAAACGTAGCGGGGAATGTAGGCATTGGATCGACAACGCCTGCACAAAAATTTGATATTGCGGGAAAATTTCAAGTCGATAGCAACGGAAATCCTCTCAAGGTAAACAACGTAGCGACAAGTTTCCCGGC
>Ga0315274_10002904_pt1 | contig 25512 bp, 18 predicted proteins | sample YL17G02_20_MG_FD_203700 | JGI IMG/M metagenome (GOLD analysis project Ga0315274, IMG submission 203700) | Sediment microbial communities from Yellowstone Lake, YNP, Wyoming, USA - YL17G02_20 | ecosystem: Environmental > Aquatic > Freshwater > Lake > Sediment | place: USA: Wyoming | collected...
TACACATCCGAGTTTATGGTTTGGCGTAACCGGAAACCATGGTGCGCGCGAGAGGACTTGAACCTCCACCCCTTTCGGGACCAGATCCTAAGTCTGGAGCGTCTGCCATTCCGCCACGCGCGCACAGCTAATTACAAGCAACTTACAACGTAAAAGGAAACCGGAGCTTGACATTGCGACACTTGTTGCGACAGTGTTACCTTATGGAACGAATTGAATCGCCAAGCAAACCCGCTTCACAGCGTCGCTACTCTTACACCAAGGTTTTGGACAACCGCAAGCATCCGATTCGCGGCCTTTGGCGGCGCAACGGGGCATTCGTGGCGCGCGTCGCCGTCGAAGACGACGCCGGGCGCAAGGCTGTTCGGTGGGTGCCACTGGCAGCGGCGACCGCGGCTGAGGCACAGTGCGAATTCCGCAAGCTGCTGACCGAGCGCGATGAAAACCGCCTGCGCCACATTGGGCGCTCGCCCACCTTCGCCGAGTTCTACGACAAGACCTATCTGCCGATGCTCGCGGGGTCCGGCAAGAAGCCTGACACGATCACCACTGAGAAGGCGCACTATAACCGTTGGCTGGAGGCGCTGGGGCACCTCCGTCTGGACAAGATCCGTCCAAGCCACGTCCAGGACACGCTGAACAAACTGCGCGCTGTGCGTGCGCCCCGCACCTGTAATGTCGCACTGGTCTGTCTGCGTCACGTGCTCAAAGCCGCCCGGCGCGACGGTTACCTGAAATCTCTGCCCACCGAGGGCATCGCCTGGCAGCGAACGGACAGGAAATCACGCCGCCTCTATACCTTGGCCGAAATCGACTCCATCTGCGCCACAGCCTTCAAGCCGCTGTTTGTCGAAGGCCGCGTGGGCACGCCCGACGAGAAGGTCAAAGCCCAGCCGCTGAAGAACGCGCAGCAACTCGCCGACTATCTGCATTTCCTGGTCTTCACCGGCGCACGCGAGCAGGAAGCCTTGCGCGTCCGCTGGGCCGACGTGGACTTCGAGCACAAGTTGCTCTGCATCGGGGCCGAAGGCGACACCAAGAACCGCGAAGCGCGCCACGTGGACTTCAACCCGGTCCTGGAAGCGCATCTGCGCGAGATGCTCAACCGCCGCGCGCCCGATTCGCAATGGCTGTTCCCCAGCCCGCAGCGGGGCGAGCGCGACGAACACGCCAAGACTTTCCGCGAATCCTTGAACCTCGCCCGCCAGGCCGCCAGCCTGCCCGGTTTCGGCTTCCATGATTGCCGCCATCACTTCATCAGCTATGCCGTGATGAGCGGGATTGACTACTTGACGATTGCCCGCTGGGTTGGTCACAAGGACGGCGGCGTACTGATCGGGAAAGTTTATGGGCACTTGAGCAACGAGCACGCACAAGCCCAGGCCGCCCGGCTGAACTTCGGCCCCACCGTGCTGCCGCTGGCACAAGCCGCAACAGCTTGAGCTAAGCGGCGCGCCGGCGATCTGCGCTCAACTCTGACCAAACGCTCCTGTTCACTGTCGGAACCGGGGGGGGGGCCGGACTGCCGGCCTCTAAACGCTGCTCTACGGGCAACTGTGTGCGTCCGGCGGGCATCGTCGCGCGTCAGGGCGTCGATGTGGCGTGCGCCAATGGTGACGGCGACCCGGCGACCGCTCCCAGAACCGCGCAGGAGAGCGTCTAAGTGAGCTGACCCAGGTCGCCCGCTGTCCTGACCCTCCCCCAGCACGCGAAAGCCCGTCCTGGTGCCTGTAGGCGCTCGCCTGGCGCGGCTACGGACCGCCCTGGTCCTGGTTGCGCCGGTAGGGAACCTCTATTTTCTCAGGCTGCCGGGCGAAGGCGGGGGTGGCCCCCCTTTTGACGGGCGGGTTTCGTGGTACACAGTGCCCGTGAGGCCCGGATACTTTTCGGAAAGGTTGAGTGGCACCTCTGGCGGCGGGAAACCGTTCCAAGAGCTGCGCGAGGAGCACGCCCTTGCGCTCGCCAGGAGATTGAATGTTGAACTTAGGTAGTGGCACAGTATGCCCCGACGCGACCCGGTTCACCAGACCTTGCGCGTCACACGGGCGATGGAGGCAGGAATCCCCGATCGCGTTTGGAGCTTGGAAGAAACCATCTCTTTGTTACACTGAAGCCATGCCAAATCCGATCTTCATCAATTTCCACGGGGCAATCAATGAGCCGGTAGTTACCAAGCTGATGGCCATCTGCGCGGAGATCGTCTCCAAATTCAATCCTCCAGAGCTTTACTTCCTCTTCTCGTCACCAGGCGGATCGGTTGATTCAGGCATTGCCATTTACAACTTTCTTCGCGCTCTACCGTGTCCTGTCACGATGCATAACACCGGGGCCATTGATTCGATTGCGACGGTCATTTTCCACTCAGCCGACACCCGTTACGCCTCACCCCACTCGTCCTTCGGCTTTCACGGAGTAACCTGGAATTTTGAGGCAAAGCAATCTCTGAATCTGAATCAGATCAACGAGGTAAGAAGTGGACTTGCGGAGAGCGAAAACAAAATCGCGAGAATAATCTCCGGGAGGTGCTCGCTTTCAGAAGAGGACTTACGGGGCCTGTTCCTTCAAGGGGAAACCAAAAACGCCAGTTTCGCGCTTGAAAAAGGAATCGTCCAAGAGATTAGAGAAGCAAAGATCCCGCAGGGCGCTCAGTTCTTTTCCTTCAACCTTAACTAAGCTCCGCTTAATGGCATCGGGGTCACCTGCCAGAACATATCCGTTGACCGGGCCATTCCTTAATTGAGGCTGCTCACTCATGAAATCAGGCTACGCCGAACAAGATTGAAAGGCAAGCAAACTGTACCACTACGTGAACTTGCTTTCCGTGGTGGTTTCTGCTCCGATATCTGCCGGCTTGGCGGTGATGTTTTCTTCAGCGGGCTTCCCCAGCCCCACCTCCTTGGACTCACCGCCAAGCCGTCCTCGCTCTGTCACGCGATGCTGACTACCTGCGACGACTGGGGCAGGCCCCCCTTTTTGGGGTGTGGCATCCGTTATCAGAGTCCTCACACAACTTTTTGGATTTTTGGGGCGCCGGTCCGGTTTGCTGGGTGTTTTGGGCGCTGGAGGTGGAGATGGAAGCGCTGGAGGGTGACCCGAAGGGCGTGGAGCAGACCTACGGGGACAACATGCTGAACCTGACGCTGGCCAGGGGCTACATCAAGAAGCTGCTGGAGAACGGGATGCGGGAAGGTGGTGAGGCTCCCGAATGGCAGCTACCGCGACATCCTGTCGGAGTTTGAATCGTTGGCGGCGGCTGAGGGTGTGTGAGGCGGATTCGTGACGGTACAGGGGGTGCGCGGCTCTGCGAATTTGGGTTGATTTCGGGTCGATTTGGGTGTTGACACTGGCGTTGGTTGTTTTAGCTTTTATAGGAGCTATAGCTCCTAAAGCAGTTGTAGCAGCGCTGGGAGCTATTGCTCTGATGGGTACGATATGAAAGGCAACGACAAGAACGATCTTGTATCCGCCCAGGGGTTGGCAAAACTGTCGCGCGAGTCGTACAACACGATTGACTACTGGACTGAAAGGAAGATTCTGGTCTGCAAACGCGTCGGACGGCGGCGGCTTTACAGTCGGGCGAAGAATTTGCCAAGAATCCGAATGACGCGCCAACGGCAGAATCGCGGACACTCGATTGAAGGGATACTGGATGAAATTAGTCGGCAGGGTTTGTGAGTTGAGGCACACGGGATAGCGTGGTAAGTAAGAAACGAGAAACAATTAAACGAAAGGACAGGATATGACGTCAGCGGTTGGACTCGCAGAGGAGGGTCTCAAGTTGAGAGCGCTCGATCCGGACTTACCCATGTTGGCTGCGCGTGCGGCGATGGAGTTGGACAACTACAGGTCCTCGGGCGAGGCAGCATTTGTTGCGGTGAAAGAGTTGTCGCGACGGCTGAATAACTCGTTTCGGAATCAAGGGGCAGCAGCACAAAAGGCGTCGCTTGATTCCGGGACGGTTACACTTGTGGGGCGTGCTTTGAATACGTCGAGATGGTCGGGGGACGTGGCGACGATCGACCAACTGGATTCCGAGCTTTGGCAGGTTGCCAGGCGGCTGCAGGACGTGGAGGATGACCCGAGAGGGCAGCCAGTGGATAAAATTCGTGACTTTTGCGTGGCGCTCTCCGAGTGTGCCTCCTCGTATCGGCAGGCGTTTCACGATCTCCGGCCAGGGCATCCGTTCCGGAGATGATCTGTGCAGTGCCTGGAATACTCGAAGAGGCGCCTGGGCGCCTTTCTGGAGGAGATTCAGCGTCTTAAGGGAGCGGAATTTCCTTACGTCCATTCCGAGCACGCCCTGCAGTTGATCGAGGGTTGGTTTGCGGGTTATTTGGGGCAGTTGAACAAGCTGACGGCGACCAGTGACCCAAAGACAGTTCGGACGTCTTGCGCGGCGGAATTGAGTGGCCTATTTGAGTATCTGCCGTTGTTGGGGTTCATCCTGCGTTCCACGAACGCTCGCAACGCTTTTGAGGTTCACGGTCCTTTGCTGAGGCTTGCGCGGGAGGTTGTGAAGCCAAATATCAAGCTGGTGTACTCGTCAGAGTGGGAGTATTCACCGCTCACCTATCTGGGGATCACGCACCTGCCGGACTATGTGTTGATCGGGTCGCCCGCGCACGAGTCGGACAACCCGTTGTTGCTGCCTTTGGCGGGCCATGAGCTTGGGCATTCGGTGTGGGCAACTCGCGATCTGCTCTCGAAGTTTAGCCCGACGATCGAGGCTAAGATTCTGGCGGACATCAAGACTCGGTGGAAAGAGTATCACGCACTTTTTCCGGATGTTGCGAATCACGCGGCGTTGACCACCGATTTCTTTGCGCAACAGACGTGGTCGCCGGCTGCCGACTGGGCTGTGAGGCAGTCAGAGGAGGGTTTTTGTGACTTTGTAGGGCTGCGCATCTTTGGGGAGTCGTACCTGCATGCGTTCGCTTATCTGTTGGCACCAAAGTCGTTGGGTTTTCGTTCCGTTATCTACCCCAACCTGGGCAAGCGGGTGGAGGGATTTATAAAGGCGGCGGCGCAGTATGGGTTTACGGTTCCTGTCGGGTATCGTGATGAATTTGAGGATTTGATGTCGCCCAGTGGCTTCGATCGCCAGCAGGTTTTCCTATTGTCGCTTGCGGACGCGGCGGCGACATCCCTGACGGACGCCTTGATCGCGGAGGCGAAGTCGCTGGTGGATGGCAACCTGAAGCACGCCTACTCGGAGGCGGAGATTGGGGCCGTGTTGGGGGATTTTGAAGCTGTTGCTCCGGCCACGGATGCCGGGTGTTTAGCGAACATCTTGAATGCGGGGTGGCGGGCGTTCCACCATCCTGCTTTGTGGCAGGAGATCCCGCAGATCCGGTCCAAAGAGAAGACGTTGAAGGAGCTCATAATCAAGAGCATAGAGGTTTTTGAGTACGAGCAATTACTGAAGGTGCCGCTATGATTCTGAAGGCGGATGAGATTGCGAATCGCCTGAGGGCAAAGCCGGAGAAGCAGCGTGACAGGCTGATTGTGCGACCGCTGCCTGATCTTAAGGGACTGGAAGAGAGCGGCTCGGCATCTATTGACCTAAGGCTGGGCACCTGGTTCGTCAGCCTGCGTCATACGCGGTACCCGGCTCTGCTGGTTGATGATGACCCCAATGTGGCGGCAAAGAATGCGACTCTGTCGAAGATGCAGTTTGTCCCTTTTGGGAAGGAATTCATCGTTCAGCCGAGGGCGTTTGTGCTGGGCGTGACCTTGGAGTGGGTCCGGTTTCCCGGCACTCTGGCCGGCTACGTCATTGGGAAGTCTTCGTGGGGAAGGCGCGGGCTAATAATCGCGACGGCTGCAGGTGTACACCCGGGGTTTGCGGGGTGTCTGACGCTGGAATTGAGCAACGTCGGGGAGATCCCAATTGCGATAAAGCCGGGCATTCTGATTTGCCAGCTATTCATTCACTCGACTACCCAGACGGATCTGGTGGACAAGAGTCTTTTTGTGGGGCACCGACGTCCCACCCTTGGCAGAATCGACTTGGACGACGTTGCGCGGAAGCTAGCGAAGGGACAGCCGCTGTAAGGGTCTTCGTAGCCGCGAGCGTGATATGGAAACCGGGTGACCGGGGGCGGTAGGACATGACATCGTCCTGCTTGGCGAAATCCATGGAGCTGATCACCTGGGTCTGTTCCTGCCAGATGTTGCGGCCCCAAGTGGCGTTCATGACGCTGCGGTCAATGACCGTGAAGGTCTCGGCAAAACGTTCCTTCATCTCGCGCAGCCACTGGTCCTTCAGGTGGCCGGGAACAACGATGAGCGTGCGTCGAACCAACCCGCGATGCTTGAGCTCCTTGAGGAGCAGCCCCGTCATGATGGTCTTGCCGGCGCCAGGGTCGTCCGCCAACAAGAAGCAGATGCGCGGGTTGCGGAGGATGTAGTGATAGATGGCCTCGATCTGGTGCGGGAGGGAGTCCACCTGGGAGGTGTTCACCGCGAAGAGGGGGTCGAATTGCTGGGCGAACCGAACCCGATGCGCCTCGATGGCCAGGAAGAGACTCTCGGGCCTGCCTTGGAAATCCCGGCTGGCGTCGGTGGAGACCTTTACGCGGGCGAGGTCAGCCTCGCTGAAGATCCGGGAGTAGGACTGCTGGGTCTTGGTGCCGACGGCTTCGATTTTGGTACGGTTGCCGAGCGACTGAACAGTGAGGACACGAACCGGTTCAGCCCAGAAATCGGCTTCCAGAACCGCATTTGGTTTAATCTCGCTCATCGGGTTGCTTCAGCGGTGGCCGAACAGCGTCAGCAATGTAAACCGCTGATTGTCAATGATTGCGTGCATCGCTTTCGGCGAGAGCGTATCAGAGACACCAGACAAGATTAAAGCATGAAGAAGATTTCAATAATCGCGCAAAACGACTATCCGCGCGTGAAAGCCTAGAGGCAACGTCCCTGGAGCCGGGCGGCGGGTCAAGAGCGCAGCCGGATGAGGCGAGCAATAGATTGACGCGGCGACCGGCCTTTTCCTCACAGGCAATGACGGACTGAGGCCAAAGCATGTTGTCACCGGTTCGGACCGCGTGTAGGTTGCGCCATGCCGACTGCTTTGGTGAACGTCGATTGGGACCTGGCGCAGGTGCTTTTTGCCCAGGGTGTTCGCTATTCCGAGATTGCGCCACGAGCAGGTGTCACACCGGCGACCCTGCGACAACACGCCCACCGCCATCAGTGGCGAAAACTCCGCGATGAGGCCAACACCCCGCAATCCATTGTTGCTTCCAATGCAACCAAGCCTGCAACGACGCCCTTGGCAGAGCGTTCCCGTGGCATAAGGGAAAGACTCGCCGAGGAATTAGAGCGCCAGATCCAGGTGCTGTCTGAGTGCCCGCCAACTTCGCTCAAGGAGCTGGCGAGCGGCAATCAGGGTAGAACCGCGCTGGCGAAGATGCTCACAGAGGCGGCTGAAAAGCTCTTTGCGTGGCGGCCAGAAGTCCCAAGCCAGTTAATCGAGGTCGGCGATGTCGAACACCTGCAAGTCAACCTTGGCCAGCAGCCAGGGCCAGAGCTGCCGGCAGTCTCTAATCCAAGTGTCCAGCCAGCACTGCCGGAAAGTGTCCCGGTGTCCGGTTCTGAGCCGGTTTCCGACCCGCCCGGCGTGCCTGAAAGCCCCTGATGCAGCCGTCGTGACCAAGCACGGCCCTGCGCCTACGGTGCTACCGCAGCCGTCCCTACCGGAAGCATTTCAGAGACTCTCCTACAGTGGCGACAAGGCGCACTTGGCCTGGGGGCCGTTAGGGAGTCTCCTCTTTTGCGGGATGGCGCGGCACAAGAGGGGCGCACCCCTTTTGAGGGTGAGGTTTCGGTGATCATAGTCCCCGCGAAACATTGGGTTCTTCTGGAGGAGCGGGGGCGGGCCGTGACAGGCGGGGCTTCGGTGCCTCCTCCTCGCACTTCGTTCCTCGTGGTGCCTTAATCGGAACCTTGGGTTCTTGTGCGAAGTCGCCTGCTTCTGCCCGGCGAGTAAACTCCTTCACGGCTTCGTCGGTTACGTAAACGCGACCGGCAATGTTGACGGTTTTCAACCAACCTCGCTTCCGAAAGCGCCAGGCAGTAACAGGCGCCACTCCCACCCGCTCGCACCATAGGCTCAGAGCTATCAGCCCCGGATTGCACGATTGCGATGCTGCCTGCATATCACAACACCTGCTTGAACGGGTCAGAAACTCCTCTTCGTATCTTCGCGCCGGTGCTGAGTGGAATTGTCCTCACGCTGACGGTGTCTTGCCCGACAGAATCCGGCCTCCGCGCAATGCCCAAGCAACGCGCGAATACCATCACTGCCGTCCCCCCGAGCCGGATGTGTCCGAGTTCATTCATGCCCGCGAGGCTGCCAGAAGGCGACGCGGCCGAGATGTATGTGGAACACGAAATCTCGCGCCCCTGTTGACGGGCATTTGGTGCAGACGAGTCGCGGCCGCTAGACTTGGCAGATGAATTAGAGGAACCGCTCAACAGCAGATTCAAGGGCAGGCGACACACTCAAATTGGAGCACGAATTGTCCACTCAATCTGCGTCATCGCATTCACGAAGCGGCCAAACCGGTCGTTACCAGAAGTGCCGTACTCTGGCATTCGCACGCCTGGAACCTCCCGGTTATTCACAGGGCACGCGTTACCCCTTAGCCGGCTAAGGTTTTTGTGTCCGCGAATCAGTCGCGGTAGATACGCGGGACAGCCGCGCCGTTTACCGAATTGCGGACACGGCAAGGATCAGTCCACAACCGCGAATTGGCCGCATACAGGACAAGGGCACAAATTGTCCGCGTCCGCGAACAGTCCGCGACCATGTTCAGTCCGCGCCAATGGAGGCGTCCACGAACAGCCCATGTCTGCGGCCAGGCGCGCACTTGGACAGTCGGTAAACAGGCACAGGCATAGGGCGCAGACTGTCCGCAGGCCGTCCCCGGTGCCGAACAATCCGGGCCAACGTTCTCGCCGTGAGTCAACCAGGCCCGATACTTCAATTCGCCGAAGACTGTCCGCGACGTGACTTCGTTATTCCCGGCGCATCGGCTATCGCGCCCGTGTTGAGAAGCGTTGAACCCCGTTGAAAGTGGCAGCACAGGGCGTCAACATTGTGATGTCGAAAGGCGTTAAGAGGCGTTTAATCCATCAACGCCTTTTGACACGCAAGCCCGGCTGCGCGGTTGCGAGCCTTACTGATGGAAGGGGATGGTGTCTCGTGCCAGATTGCCTGAAGTGAGGCAAGACAACCGCGAGAGATTCGCGTTGAACGCATCTTAGCGGCTGCTCCGCTCGCATCGCGGCGCAGTTGCGTGGGACCGTGCGCGTGAATCGCGAGTTCAATTCTGGGTCGCCGGTCGCCGCGCAGGGCTTCGTTGATGGCTTCGTCGGAGAGCGCCGTCTTGAGGTAATCGCGGAAGTAGCCTTGGAGTTGGCGCTCCTCACGCAACTGGCGGACTACGCGCAAGAGTTCGATCGAGCAGGCCAGCCGAAGGCCTGCTCCACTTTCTGTAGCAAATCGCCGGCCGCCGGCTGCGCGTGCTGCTTGGTCAACAAGTCACGGATGAAATCCGCCATCGCCTGCCGGAGTTGAACTGCGTCCTGTGCGTTGGCGACCGATTCCGGCTGGGCGGCATTCATCGGCGCGAAAACTGAGTTGCCTTTAGCACAGCACCTGCCGCCAGCGCGGGTCGTTCAGCGCGGCGTCCAGCGACGGGGAAAGGTTGACGCGGGCGGCACGGGCATGGGCGCTCATTTCCTTCACGTAAGCTTCGATTTCCTCCAGCAAGTGCGCCGGCCAGTGCGGATAGCCGCCAAGCGAGTTCAAAGCGCGATGGTAGCGGCCTTCTGACGAAGCCTCGCTCTCAATTTGCTTGCGGAGAATCCGGTTCAAATCGCCGGGACCCACGCAGCGCAGCGTGCGACCCAGTTCCTTGATGAGCCGGAGTCGTGCCGCAGCCAACTGGCTCGCCTTGTTGGCTTTGGCAACTTCCGCTGCGAACAAGCGCATCTTGGAAACCCGCTGCCTCGCGGCCTTAACACCTGCCTTCTGCGCCTCGACGACCTTGTTGGGCGGAGGCGGTGCGCCGTTCCATGCTTCGATCAACTGGCGCAACTGGCTGGCTGAACCCACGACTGTTGCGCCGCTCTCCCCGACCCACCGAGCTTCCGCACATTGGAAGGGGCCTTGCGAGTATTCGGCGAGAAGCAAAGGCACACGACTCGGCAGACCGAGCTTCTCTTTCACTGCCACCGGACCTTGCTTTCCAACCGTCAAGGGCAACGCCGCTTCGTTCCGTTCGAGCGCCTCACGATCAAGCGCAACCTCCACCGCTTTGCCGCCAAGACCGCTGAGACGCCAGCATCCCGCCGGTTTGAGATGCTTCGCTTTCACGGGGCCGGAGGATTTCGACAACCATTCGAGTGCCGTGGCGATGTCGGCTCGCGTCACGGGCGGCTCGGAGGTCTGGCTGGCCTGTGCTGGCGACTCCGCGAACGCGCTCGCCAGCGTGCCGTCGCCTTTCACTTCAGCAGCCTTCTTGTCGAGTTCGTTGATGAAAGCCTCGGCTTGTGTCGCCCGGAGATTCCGGCGCAGCGCGTCTCGCGCGAGAGCCAGCACTGGTTGCATCTGCCCGACGAAGTGCTCAAACAAGCCACAACGAAAGCGGAGCGCCTGATACACCGCCATGTCCACGCTGTTTTTTAGGAAGAGGTTGCGGATGGGCAACACCGTTTGCTGCTGGCCAATGCGGTCAATGCGCCCGATGCGTTGCTCCACCTTGCTGGGATTCCACGGCAAATCATAATTGATGAGGGCGCTGGCGGCTTGCAGGTTCAGCCCCTCGCTTGCGGCATCCGTGCAAACCAGCACCTTCACCTTGCCGGCAGCGAGCCGCTCCGTGATGTCCGCCTTGGTGACTTTCGCCCAACCCTGCCCGGTCCTGACCTGCCCCCCTGGTCCGCTGTAGCAGGCGAGGGTCTCTCCATAGGTGCCATGCAACTGGTCGCGCAGGTATTCCAGCGTGTCGGTGTATTCGGAGAACACGAGCACGGCGCGGCCTTCCCCCGTGATGTTCTTGAGCACGGACCAGAACTTGTCGAACTTGCTGTCAGTTGTGCCGAGGTCGGCATGGCGCGCCAGCAGCTTCTTCAATTGCTCCTTCTCCGCCTGTGCCGCTTTGGGGCTGGTCGGCAGCGCGGGATCAATGCCTTCGTCGAGGCCGGCGTCGCTCAAGTCGCGCAAGTCCACGCCCACTTCCTCTGGCGCCACGCCAGCGGCCAGCCAATGCTTGCTCAGATACTTGTCCAGCCTCTTCTGCCGCCGCTGCAAACTGCCTTGGAACGCCCGTGGCGAACTCGCCGCCATCCGCCGATAGACCGTCATCAGAAAGCCCTTGCCCGGCTTCTCCGTCTCCAACTGGTCGTATCGCTCGTTGATGTAGTTTTCAATCGCATTGTAGCACTCCCGCTCGGCCTTTTGTTTGTAGTCGAAGACTTCATCTTGAACGTCGCGCTGAGCAGGCGGGACAGAAAGCAGCCCCTTCTGGAAATAGCCGCGCAGCGTGTCGCGCGTGTTGCGGTGCATCCTGCGGCCCAACGGCGCGCCGCGCCTCAGCCATTCCGCTACGACAGGACGCTGCCCGGCAGGAAGAAACGCCAGCCACTTCTCCAGCGCCTTTTCGTCCCGGTGGTTCACCTTGGCAGGTGGAAGCGGGAACTCGCTGTCGTGGGCAACGAGCCGGGCGATGACGCGGGCGGTCGGGAAATCGAGCGATTGCCCCTGTTTCAGCCGCTCAACGCTCCCGTAGTAAGCGCGGATGTCGCTGAAATCCACCATCCACGCTCCGCCGACCCCAAGGGCAGACAGGAGATCCCACGGCTCCCACGGCGAAGTCTGCATGGGCGTGGCGCTCAGTAGCAGGATGCTGCGAGCCTGGCCGCGCAGATGCAGTTCCCGCAACAAGGTCAGCAGCAGGTTGCCCGTGTTGAACTCACCTTCCTCCGGCTTTGCTCGCCGGGCTGCGTGTGCTTCGTCCAGCAACGCCAAGTCCCACGGCGGCGCGGACAGCAGCAATGCCCGGTTGTTGTCCAAGCGCGCCCATTCCCGGCTCACGAGCAGGAGGTCTTGCTCCGCAAACGCGGCCTTCGCTTCCACTCGCTCCGCTTCCTGCCCCGGCGACAGCAAGAGGCCGTTGTCCCAAACCGGCACGACCAACCCGCCCTTCTCACGCAACTCGTCCTGCCACTGTTGCAACAGACCCGCTGGCACGAGCAGGAGGGCGCGCTTCACGCCCCGGCCGCAGATGAGGCGGCGCAACACTAGAATTGCCTCAATCGTCTTGCCCATGCCGACTTCGTCGCACAGCAGGCGGCCAGCGGGGAAGGCGCGGGCGGTATCTTCCACCACGCGGCGCTGGTGGGGCCAGATTTCGTCGAGCATGGAAGTCGCGTCGCACGCCTGCTCGCCGTTTGGCAGATAGGGCGCGGCGGCGATGAAATGCCAGAGCATCGCGGTCGCAAGCTGGTGCTTGTCGTGTTGCAGTTCCGTGGGCGGTTGCGCGGGCGCGAGCTTGATGAGCTTCTGCCGCACGGCTTCCGGCAACGGCACCGCCGTTACGTGGGGATCGTTGTCTTTCCAAAGCACCTCGAAGCGACCCCGGAAGTATTCGGCCCGCCCTTGGTCCTGCCAGGACGTGCTGAGTTCCAACTCCTCGTAGTTCTCGCACAGCGCCTGGCCGGTTTCGTTGTCGCTGCCCATGAAGACAAGGCTTTCGCCAGCGGCATCCGTGACCACACCGAACTTTGCGTGCGAGATACCACGGGCGGCGCGCATCAATCCGACCTTTACTTCGGCCAAACCGCTGGCCACGAGCCACGCCAACATTTCCAAGCGCCGCTTCTCGCAGGCATTCGTTGGTGTCTTGAACTGCTTGAGCAATTTCGCAATCAGCGCGGACTGGTCGCCGGTCGTCAGCAGCGCGTTCAAATCGGCGGGGTTGAGTTGCTCGTTGACGAATAGGCGCACGGCGGGTTTGGCGACAGCCGGGCCAAGCGTGAGAAGTCGCTGAATCAGCGGGCCAAAGCCGCGCGCCGCGACCGCCAGCACACTGCTGGAGAAGTAGGCGCAGCATCGGTCGTAACGCACGGCACGGCCCAAGGCCGGAACGTAGAGCGTGTCCACCAGATGGGCTTCCGGGGCGTGAAGCCAGCGCGGCCACGACACGTCGCGGAGATTCGCGGGCGGAAGCCCAACGGGGTTGTCCTCGCCGTGGCCTTCTCGCGGCGGAGCCGAAAGGGAGTCGCCGCTGGCGGTCCCGCCAGTGTCAGGATTCTTCGCTTTCGTCTTCATCCTCTTTCTCCTCCAAAGCCAGTTCCGTTTGCGGGACGACCGGCGGTTTCCACTCTGGCGGTTCGAGGTTAAACAGCGGCTTGAGCATCGCGTGCCAGGCGCGGAACTCCGGAAACTCGTCCGCTGCGGTTTTCTTCTTGCCCTTGCCGGGGAAACAGACGCCAAGCGGTGCGGCCTGGACCAACGCCTGCATCAAGCGGGCACACGGGCTGTCGGCAGTCCAGTGCTGCTGGTTCTTCACGCCTCGTGCCGCTCCGATGCCATTCTCGCCACCGCCGGCCTCGGCGTACTTCAGGGCGAGGGCGTGGCAGGCATCAATCGCGCTGGCGAAAAACTCGTCGTTTGGATGCACCATGCGGCTGGGCTTGGTGCGGCGGCCACCGGGCACTTTCAAAAGCTCCATTTGCTCCTGCTCCGTACGCACGGCCTTGCCCCGGCGACGCTCGACAGCGGGCAGGAGCTTTACCTTGTCGCCGGTAGCGGTGACAAGGCCGGCCCCCTTCAACCGCGCCACGTCCATGCCCACAGAGCGGCCCAGCAACATGGCTTCGTTGAAGCGGAACTCCGCCGCACCGAGCACGTCCCAGCACAGCAGGACAAATTTGCTTTCCGCGTCCACGTTCTGGAACTTCTCGCCGCCAAGTTCTTCACGACTAGCCGCCTTCTTGAGTTTATCCTCTCCACGCCGCGCCAGTTGCTCGATGCGCCATTCCAAAACGGCATCTGCGGCCACTTGGATCGACTCGGCCACGCCTACTTTCTGGCCGGTATCTGTTTTTACTTCGTCGTAACGGCTGAAGACCTCCATCGCTGGGCCGAACGCGCCTACCAACTGGTCCACAGCGTTCAAGCCCTCGCCTCGCAACCGGGCGGCGGTCTTCCGGGCAACATCGCGGATTTCGTCCTTCATCGCCTCGTCGAAGATTTGGCGACCGGCGCCTGCATCACGCTTGCGGGCGACCAGTAGCACGGTGCTTTGGGCCGCGTTTTTCTGGGCTTGGTGCAAACTGTGCTGACTCTCGGTTTGCACCGGCCAAGTGGCGGTGATTGTGAAGCCCGACGCAATCAGCGAATCGAAAAGGGCGGCCCACGCTTCCTGTTTCTTGTGCGTAAACATCACCGTCAAAACTCCGTCGTCGCGCAAAACCCGACGCGCCTCTTTGAATGAGTCAGTCATCAACCGTTGGTAAAATTCGTGCGCCCCTTTCCGCGCTTCGGCTGCTGACCGTTTTCCGTTGTCGCGGTGGCGCTCGACATTCACCACAGCCTCTTGGTCGTGCTCGCATAAGTACGACGCGAACCATTCGGGGCGACGGTGCCCTTGCGTGCGCTTGAGCCAGACGTAGAAGAAATCCGCCAACTCGGAATACTGCACGTTGTCCGCATAGGGCGGGTCAACCACCACCGCCGTCACGCTCCCGTCTTCCAACTCCAGCAAGTTCGTCGCAGAGCCGAACTTGATGGCAACCGGCTTGGCATCCGCGGCGCGCGGAAGCTCAGAGATTTTTTCGTACGCTTCGATGACGTTATCAATGGCCCAAGCCAACCCGCCGCCAGCAACGCACGCTGCAAATTCCCCGAAAGTCGCTTTGAAGGAATAATCGTGACGTTGAAACAAGTGTTTCAGGGTGCCCCTCGTGCATTCCCATGTGTTTAGCGAGTTGTTGTAGTCAATGAACTTGTCGAATCCCAGAGACAGCAAATGCACGACCGCTTCCGCCATCTCCACGCCTTCGACTTTCTGAATCTCGGCGCCCAAACCGCGCAGTTCTTCCACCAGCACGCCCAGCGCGAGCAACTGGCGCAGGGAGAATAAATCAGCCCAACGCGGCATTCCGTAGAGCCGAGGCCGTTCATCGCTGCTGATTTCGGGATACTCCTCCGTCGGGATGACTCCGTTTTTCTCCCACTGCGGTCGGAGTCGGACGAGTTCTTTTTCGGCGGCTTGCAGCGCCTGCAAGTCGGTCGGCTCGACGGGGCGGAACTGCAACTTGCTGGTGGCTTTGGTGGCGACGGCGTAAAGGGCGCTGCCCATCTTGCCCTGTTGCGCCATCGCTTTGATGTAGTCGCCGGGAATCGGCTTGCCCGTGAAGAGCGAGACGCCGCTGCCGTCGCCGTAGGTCGGCTGGGGCGGGTCGGACAATTTGCCCGCGCCTTTGCCGATTTCGCGCACGCGGATCGTCCACTCGCCCGTTTTCTTGTTCAGCACCACTGGCTCTGCCACGACCTGCACGCCGCCTTTGGGGCGGAGCAGACTCCAATCAGGCACCAGCGGCGTCGCAAGCCCCGTGTCAGGACATGGCACGGTGCGGGCGAAGATGTAGGCGTGAACCAGCGCGTGCTCTTCCTTTGGGTAAAACGGCGCGAGCCGTTCTGCCGCGCGCTGTTCCCAAACCTTTCCCCACTCACGAGCTTTGTCCGCGAGACTTATCCCAAAGCGGAACGGGTAATCCAAAGTTGCTTCAAGGATGGAGCACGCGACAGGATTGTATTCGTTTGCAAAGACATTCAACCCCAGCCTCGCCGCTTCGAGGGGAATCGAACCGCCTCCCGACATCGGGTCAATCACCGTTGGCGTATCGCCCCAAACTTCCACCAACACTTTATGCGCTTTCTCCAAATCGCGCTCGTGCAGGACATTTGCGAATGCACGTCTGCAGCCGAATCCGCCGTCAACTCGAACGCCTGCATCCATCAGTTCGCGTCGTTTGACCAGTTCTGCTGATGGAAGCCCAAATCCCAACAGCCGCTCGAAGCATTCGCGGTCGAAGTCGGCGGGCAACAGAGACGCCAGCACCGCTGCGCGAGAAACAGTCAGTGGTCGCCGCGCCCACCAGACGTGTAACCGTTTATCAGGCGGCTGCTGTCCCGTGCTGCGTTCGCGCATACACTCAATGCCAATTACCTGTGCAGGCAACCAGTCTTCGATCAGTACACGAGGATGAGCGGTTTTCTTTGTCGTCTTTGCTGAGGGCTGAGTCGTAGTTTGTGTCATTTGACTGCCTCAGTGAGGATACGCAGGGCGCGGGTGGCGCGGACTTTTCCGTTGCGCGTCATCAGTCCCAACCACCACGCAGCTTCGTTGGGGTCGGCGCGACGCAAATGGTGGGTTGCGGAAATCAGTCGTTCCGCATTGCGCAGTCCCGATGCGATAATCCCGTAGCACGCCACCCGCGCGCCCCAGTCGCCGTCGAGTGCATGAAATGCGCCGGTGGTGAGCACCTGGCCAGCGTGAAGCGGTTGGTGCTGGCTGGCGGCGGATGCCTTGATGGCCTCGCGGAGCAAGGGCGTGGCCGCGCTGAAAGTTAGCGGGGAGAGTGAGGCGAGGCGTTGCAGACGGTCGCGCCCTTTCGGGTCGGCCTGTCGGCGATAGACAATGCCCGCCTTGCCGCCCTTGCGCTGGACGATGCGGATGGCGAACGGCGCGATGCGGATGCGGCTCACGCTATTTCTCCTCCTTGCCGAACGTGGCCAGTACCGTCACGTCTTCCGCCGCCTGGTCCTTGGCGTTGCCCAGCTTCGGCGCTGCGCCCGACAGGCCAGCCTCGCCGAAATCCAGCGCCATCTCAGCTTCAAAGGTCGCGTCTTCCGCCTTCAACGCCCGGTAGAGCGTGGCGGCCGCCTCGATGGGCTTGAGTGCGCTGTTGTGCTTCAGGTTCTCGGCCATGAACTGAACCGTGCCGCCGTCCTTGACCTCGCCGCCGACCTGCACGGTGAGTGCCAGCGATTTCGCACTGAGTGGTGCCGCCAGGGCGATGAGTGTCTTCGCGGTGTCCGGCTTCGCTGCCTTGAGCACGAGTTTGAGCAAGGGACGCTTGGCAGCGTAGCCAAGCGCCTCTTCCCAAGTGGCGGCGGGCACCGTGTCTGGTTCAGGCAGCGGTTCCGGCACTGGTTTCTTGCCCTTGTCCTTGTCCTTTGGCTTGTCGAGCTTGAGCCAGTCCTTGACGCAGGGCGCGTCTGCAGGGGCGAGCAGAACGTCGGACTCCAACTTGAAGGTGCTCAGGGTGCGGTCAGGGAAATGCGTGCGCACGCCGCTGACGGTGGAGAAGCAGCCGGTCTTGTCGTAGGCGTCGCCGTTGGGCAGGCGCACGGCCAGTCGCCCGGCCTTCACCGAGTTGATGATGGCGTTGCGCACCGGGTTGCCGTCCTGCATGAGCTTCAACTTCTCGTGCGAGAGGGCGCGCTCGTGAACGGCGCTGGCGGGGAACGCGCCTTTGTGTTCCAGCGACGGCGTGGCGCCGCTCATCACGCTGTCCACGAACAGGTCCACGTCCAGCGCGTCGCTGAAGGCATAGACCAGCTTGTTGTCGTCGAGGCACTCCTTGAGCTTCGGCTGGCCGTGGACCGGCTCCAGCGCGCTGTCTTCGGGGACGAGATACTTCTCGGCCAGCGTGACGGGTTTGCGGCCTTGGAAGACGACGCGGTTGAAGGCGTGGAAGGTGCGGAAGCGCGTGCGCTTGCGCAGAGTCGGGAGGAGTTCCTCCACCTGTTCCCGGAGTTGCTTGTTCTTCTTCGCCTCGCCGTGGATGTCCTGGGCGGCCTCGAGGCGGCGCATCGCTTCAACGGCCTCCGTGAGCGCGTCTGAAGCGGGTGCGATGCCGAGAATGGCATTGCGGAAAGGCCGCTTGCGCTTGGCGGCAGGGTCCGAGTCGTCCTCGAAATCGCAAACGGCCTGGGCGTCCTTCTCCGACTCGCTGAGGATGAGCTTGAGGTCCGCCGTATCGCTGACGGCCTTGGGGCTGCTGGGGAAGGCGACGGGGGTGAACGTCTTCCCGCTGAAATAGTGCTGGGCCAGCGTGAGCACGTCGGTCTTGGCGTCCTCGGGCGGGACTTGCTGGGCGCGTTCTTCGATGAGCTTGTTGACGTTGGCGTCGTAGCGGAACTGGAACTTGGTGCCGGAGTCGTCCTTGTAGGTGTGCCAGCAAATGCCGTAGAGGCGGTCCATCGCCTCGCCAGCCTCTTGCCCTACGTCCGACGGGCGGAGCGTGGCGAGGGCGAGTTCGCGCTTGTCCATCGCCGACTGCGGTGTGAACGGGAGGCTTTCGAGCAAGAGCGCAGTGGCGACGCGGCGGTGGATGTCGGTGGAGAAATCCGCGTCGAGCTTGGCGGCGTGGCGGTCCACGTCGGCGCTCACGGCGGCCTTGAATTCGTCGCGCTTGATGCGGCTCAGCAGGTCAGCCTGGATGCGGTCGCTGGACCAGTCGAGATCGCCAGCGGTGATGAGCGTGAGGTCGGCCTTGCTGTCCCAGATGTCGCGCAGAATCCGCCCGAACAACCGCAGGGTGCCCCGGCTCTTCTGGAAATCCTGTAACGCGCCGAGGCGACCCTGAGCCGTTTCCAGCAGGCGCGGATGGAAAGGGTAACAGTCCACGATGCGCTTGGCGTAGTCGAGGGCTTCGGACGGCAGGGCGTCGGGATGCTCGTCGAGCACGCGCTTGTAGGCGTTGAAATACTCGGCGGAAACTTCCGAGGCGGTCCTCCTGTCCACGTCCTCGAACAACCGGCGGACGATGACCTGCGCGGCTTCGTTCCCGATGGGGTCGAACTCGGAGGTTTTGCGGTCGAGGATGTCGTCGAGACGCTTGGCGGCGGCAAGCTGGGCGGTGGCGTCGGCCAAAGCGGCGGCTTCCTTGCGGTAGGCCGGTTGGACACCGGGGTCCGTGACGACGAGCACCGCCTGCTTCCGGGCGCCGATTTCGGAGATGAGCAGATTCAAGAACGCGAGCAAGACGCCTTTGGCATGTTCGTCCAGTGCGGCCATGTAGATGACCAATTCGTCCAGCAGGATGAGCAACGGTTCGTCCGGCAGGAGCGAACGGACCAGCTCGGCATTGGGCAACTTGTGAGGATCGTCGTGGGATTTGAGCTTGGCGAGGGCTGCCTTGCCGCCGAACCGGAGCGCGAGTTCGCCCCACAGGCTTTTTGCGGTCAGCCCCTTTGAGGCGTCAATGCCGGCCACCGCGACGGACTTCGGGCGGCCCGCGGCGGGCAGCAGGTCGGTGCCGAGCGTCGTCTTGGTGATGTTGTTGGCGAGATGCCAGAGGGCAATGAGGGTGTGCGTCTTGCCGCCGCCGAATCCCGTGCTCAGGCGCACGGCGGCGCCGGCTTCCTTCGGGTCGGCGAGACGCTCGAAGATGGTGGTGACGACTTTCTTGAGACGCTGCGCCGGGTGCGTATTGCGGAAGAACTCGATGGGCTTCCGGTAAACGTCTGGCGCACGATCCTCGATCACGTGGCCAAAGTCGGCGGCAAAGATGGCGTCTTCGAGATCCCCTTTGAGGACTTCGGGGCGTGGGGTGCAGGCGTCCCGAACGGATTTAAGGCTGGTAGGTTTCATTCCACGGCTCGCTTGGCGCACGACGAACCACGGAACAAAAGGGGCGCGAACTCAACGCCCCTCACGAGAGGCACCTAGGAGGGCCTGATGGGAGAGAACGCCAAGCCGCGCCCGGTTGGGCGCGTCCTGCGGTCAGTCTCCCATCGTGAAAAGTTCCTAGGTTTTCTCGTGAGACCGTAGCCGTAGAGCTACGCGAAATTGTTTGGCTTGTTTACATGGTGTTCAGAACGTCTCCTTCGTAATCCAAAGTCGCGCTTCAAACAAGGTTTTGTTTGCTCGCGCTGCGTGGCGGTGCTTGGCGCGTGTTGCTATGACCGCCCACAGCGAAAAGCAAGAGGGCTGAGGTGATGCCCCTACGTGGCCGAGCGAGGCGACTTGAGCAAGTTGGGATCGGGCGGTACTATTCCCGCTCACCTGTGTCTTGGGTGTCGTCTGGGATGTAGAGTTCGCTTTCCGGCACTTCTTGCTGCCAATGCTCAAACGCCGCCGCAACGTCGAGCGTCCCACGCCCTGTGGGGGGCTTGTGAGTCAGGAGGGCAGCACGGCCCACGGACGAGGGCTTGTTGTGCCAGAGTTCAGCGAATTGGTAGGCTTCCTTCACCATCTTGCCATACCGGCGGTAGAATTTCGCATGGGGCAGCTTTACGCACGCATTTGCGGTCGCAACTGGAGTTTTGGAGCCGTTTGACAAGGCTACGCACAGCGCCACAAAGAGCTTGCAGAAATCCCAGCCCTTCTTGTCGGCCAGAAGCTTCATGAAGTTGTATGCCTTCTTGCGCTGGTCGGTGCAGTGGCGCATGAGGCGAGAGAGGGAACGGTGTCCAAAAGGCGCCGGCGCGATGGTGAGATAATACCATTCGTAGCAGGTGGCTTCGGTTTCCTCGAGGTCTGAGAGTTGCCTCTCTAGCTCGTCCCTCCTGGTGCGCCGCTCGATCAAGTATTGCAGGTAGTCCAAGCCCGAGGTAATCTTGCGTGTGTAATGGCGTCGGGACTGCACTTCTTTTAGGCTGCCAAGCGCTCTTACAGCTTCCTCGACAGGCGGATGCCACTGACGCCCGTCGAGCCACGTCAGAGGGATTCTCCCGGCCTCCCGGAGCGTCGCCAGCTTCCGTCTTATATGCCTGTCCGTCAGCTTCAACCGGCTCGCGATTTCCTTCACACGGTCTTTGGAGGCCCATTTCGAGTATCTCCCGGTGCTCATCGACTTGGCAAACCACCGCGCTGACTGTCTGTCCAGTTCCCAGGGCTTGTGGATGTCGTCGCGTGGGAGCGTCTTGTCGCCCTTGAAGTACACGCGCTCGATTTCCTTCACGTTCAACAGCGAAGTATTCCACTCAAGTAGGCCGCATCTGCCCCAGTTTTCGAAAGACCTAACAGACCGGTAGCGCTGCAGCTCCTCCTTCATCTCCATGTTCAAATAAACCAACTCCATTAGCGTTGCTCGGCGGCGTGAACTGAGTTCGGAGTAAAAGTCGGACATTTCGATTCGCTGATAACATACCCCGCCTTTGTGTATGGACAATGCACAACATGCCGTTTCAAGCGCCAACGGCCAGCCAATCACAACTGCGGGTGTGCGGGCAGCAAAGGCCGTCTGCCGCGACCGGGGCGAAAGCGCCGTCACACTTTGGCGGCGACGGAAACTGGGCCTGATCAAGTGTGTAAACATTTTTGGCAAGGTTTACGTTGATCTTCAATCGCTGGCGGAGTTCGACCGGCGGGCCGCTACGGGCGAATTTGCCAAGCCGCCCGCCGGGGCGGCCCGCAAGTCTGCCGAAGCCCGCGCCGCCAAGGAGTCCCAGCCCCAGCCCACCGAGACGGAGGAGGCGGCATGACTCCATTTTCACGCCCTGGCGTTTCCGACGAGTTTCTGTGCCGGGCAGGTTGTGCCCACGTTGGCGAGGACGAGTGTGCCCGGCTTTACGGATTCGCAGCCGCTGGCATCGCCATTCCGTTTCGTCGTGCCGATGGTGCGCCGCTGATGGAGGGCGAGCGACCGTTTGCCCGCGTGAGGCTCTACGACCCGACCGACCACCAGAAGTATCACCAGAAGCGCGGCAGCGGCGTGCACATCTACATCCCGCCGACCTTCACGGAAATGCCGAGAGGTTCGACGATGATGTTGGTCGAAGGCGAGTTCAAGGCGCTGGCGCTGGCCGAAGCTGGCTTCGTGGCACTCGGGTTGTGTGGCCTCACCGGCGCAGCGGGCACAGTTGCCGGTGCGGATGGCGAGCGCAGACATGCACTCAACCCAGAGCTTGTCGAGCTTCTGGAATCTTGCCAACCGGCGATTGTCATCTTCCTCGGTGATGCGGACGTGGCGATGAACGCTCAGTTCGCGGTTGAGGCGGCGAAACTCCGGCGGTTGCTGGGCGGCTCAAAGCGGTTAACATTCGTCAAGCAAGTGCTGGTATGTAAACCTCCTCTGGGTGGCCCCAAGGGTGTTGATGATGTTCGCTCCGAGAAGGCCGAAGGCTTCTGCGACTGGTTCAACGCACTCCTGGCGCAAGCGTTAGACGTGCCCGCAAAGGCATCGGGTAGTGAGGTCTTCTGCGATATGCTCAAGCGAGAGGCGGCTGAGGTCAAAGCACTGCTGAGCGCAGGCGACCATGACGCTCGTCTGGCGCGGACTAAATTGCTGCGGAGCGCCGCGCAGTTGTGGACCGAACCGGGGGCAAAGCTGGATTTGGCCCCGTTGCTGTGCGATGCGCTGGGCGTCAGTAAGACAGGAGTCGGCGGCCTCATCCGGGATGCGGCAGCGAGCCGAAGCGAAAAACTCACAAACCAATGGCGGACCAGGAGGAACAGGAAGAGGACTGCCGGCGACCACCGAGGCAGTGGCGTCCAATCGCCAGACGGACACTTCGGACACCCTCTACCCACTCCATCGGGATGGTTTGACACGAAATACCCGAAGCTGGCGGCTGAACATGGCGACGCCATCCTCGAAGAAGTGGACAAAGACGGCATCGTGTCGGTGAAGGACATCGGTGAAGACTTCCTTGCGGCCACGCTCGGAGAGACAGGCAACCCTGGCGCCCCGGCCGTGTTTCTGCCGACCGAAGACAAGTTCTACATTTACGCACGTACCGACGGAGTATTCGTTCAAGAGCGGGAGCCGGTGCTGCTGACGCGCCTGAGTCGGTTGCTCCTGGACTGCGCCCGTGCATGTCAGCATGGCTGCGAAACGCGGTCGTTGGAATTCCGCTTCCGCGATTCGGCCAGCCTCAGCGGCGTACTTCGCAAGGCGCGCGGACTCTTGGAAGTGGCACATGACTTCTTCTCGACGGACCTGACGAAGTTCATTCCGTGCGCCAATGGAATGCTGCGGCTGAGTGATAAGGCGCTGCTGCCTTTTAGTCCATCCTATCGCCGACGGAACAAGTTGGCCGTACCTTTTGACCCGACGGCGAAGTGCCCGTTGTTTCTCGATACCTTAATGCGCCCGGCGCTCGATCCCGATGAACTGGACTTGCTGCAACGCTGGTGCGGCCTCGCGCTCATCGGCGAGAACCTGGCGCAAAAGATTGTGATCCTCACCGGCACAGCAGGCGGCGGGAAGGGGACATTCGTCCGGGTGCTCAACGGCATCATAGGCCAGACGAATCTGGCATCGTTGCGCCCACAGCTCTTGGGCGAGCGATTTGAGCTTGGCCGCTTTCTCGGCAAAACGCTCTTGTACGGCGCGGATGTGCCGGCGAACTTTCTGAACCAGCACGGTGCCTCCGTGATGAAGTCGCTCACCGGGTACGACCCGATGACTTTGGAGTTCAAGAACTCAAACGAAACGCCGTCCATTATCTGCCGGTTCAACGTGATCGTCAGTTGCAACTCGCGGTTGACTGTTCACCTCGAAGGCGACGCAGACGCTTGGCGGCGGCGGCTGGTACTCATCCCTTACGAGAAACCAAAACCGCAGCAGGTGATTGCCGATCTAGACCGACTCATTCTCACGACAGAGGCCAGTGGCGTTCTCAACCACATGGTTGAAGGATTGGACAAAGTGCGCGCCGCCGGCTGGCAGTTGCATCTAACCAACCAGCAGCAAAGGACCGTGGACAACCTGCTGCTGGAATCGGATGGCAACAGTTTATTCGTCCGCGAGGCATTGATCCGCGCCGACGGCGCGCAACTGACCGTGCCAGATTGCTTTTCCGCTTACGTGGAGTTCTGCAACCGGCGGGGTTGGGCAGCTCAGACTCGGAACAAGTTCGGCCAGGTGGTTGGCGACGAAGTGGCCCGTGTGCATGGCTTAACCTGCCGGCATGACATTCTCGACGCGAGTGGCAAGGCGCAACGAGGATGGCGTGGGCTGGCGCTGCGCGAGAAAAATGCACAACCGACTGGCGAAACAGTGTCCGAAGTGTCCGAAAACCAGAGCGGAACCCCAGATTCGGACAGTCCGGACACCCTTTTCCCAGTCCATCCCGAGAAAAACCTGCCAGCGGGAATACCGCAGACCTCCCCCAAGGGGCTCGTGGAGGAGTTCGTATGACGACACCAGTCGAAGTTCTCCTGGCGGTGGCCGACATCGGCGGAAAGCTTGGGATCGTCGGTGACAGACTGCGGATGCTCTTGCCCCCGGACTGCCCGCCAGAACTGAAAGACGCGATCCGGCAACAGAAGCTGGGCTTGCTTGAACTGCTGCGATTCAACTTCCTGGTGGTCCACTCCGACGCACTGGACGCCACGCTCTTCTGGACGCCAGATGACGCGACAAAAGAAGCCTTGGTCACGGCTGGGGCCAATACAGGCACCATCTACCCGGCGGCGGAGCTTGCACATCTGGTCAACCGGAGAATCACAGTCGGCGAACTACGGCAGATTCACGCCGCCAAGGGCCGTTTCAACGGGAAGATGGCCCAACCCTGAGTGCGGACATGGCCGGCAGACCTCCGAAACGACGCTTCCCGACGGCACTGCATTTTATGCGAGGAGTCAGCCTCGCGCTCACAATGGTCAAGGCGGCATTGGAGAACATGCCAGACGACGACCTGACGCCGGACCAGGAGGCACTCCGACGCGCGCTTTGCGACGACTTGAACGAATGGATGCCCAACGAAAACGACCTCAAGCCGAAGCCTACGAACCGCGAGCTTGCGGGGAAGTGCGGCATCAGTGTCCGAAGTGTCACGAACTGGCGTCGCGAAGGCTGCCAATTCGAGGGCGGAAAGTGGGGAGTTTGGCGATGGCTGCGAAACCGACGCGTCATTCCCGCTGGCGCCAAAGTCAAGTTTGCTGATCTGATTGAACGCCAGAAGGCACGCGAGTAGTAGCGGAGGGGATGTGACGCACGAGCCGGTTTTCCGGTCCATCAAGGGAACTCTTGCGTAGCCTAAAGGCGGCGAAATGGTCGGGGGTTGCTGTGAGAGTTTTCCGGGTAGCGCTGGCAGAGTGACGTGTAACAGCGTGTAACATGTTGCATCTATCAGGACCGGCTTTTGAGGCGGAAATTGCGCCTAGGACTGAGTGCTCGCGCGAAAACGCACCAATCCCCAGAGGACAGGTTTTTCGGGCGTACCGCGCAAGGTCAACACGCTTGCGGAACAGGGCTAAATCCAATTGCGACAGTAATTGCGACAGTGCTGCTTTGGAGATCAAAGACCGCTTCACACACGCCAAAAGTGCGTGTCGGCCAATGAAACCAAGGGTAAAGCCCGCATTTGCTGAATCGCGGAGAAACCCCTTGAATGCGCCGAAAGTCGAATCCTAAGTCTGGAGCGTCTGCCATTCCGCCACGCGCGCCACCTTAATTACGAATAATTTGCGAATAGAAAGTGATCCGGATATTAACTTTGCGCCACTAGTTGTGCCACTTTTACTGCATGCAAGC
>Ga0315274_10002906_pt1 | contig 25495 bp, 21 predicted proteins | sample YL17G02_20_MG_FD_203700 | JGI IMG/M metagenome (GOLD analysis project Ga0315274, IMG submission 203700) | Sediment microbial communities from Yellowstone Lake, YNP, Wyoming, USA - YL17G02_20 | ecosystem: Environmental > Aquatic > Freshwater > Lake > Sediment | place: USA: Wyoming | collected...
GCCTATAAATCAAGAAATAAATGTATATTCTGTGGCACTACCTTTTTGGCATTTTTCAGGTAACGATCCAGTATTGACGCGGCTTTCAGCCATTTGGTCACCCCACAACTGTCCAAGAAAAGTTAAGGTATATGCCACTGCAGTATCTGCATCAAAAAGGATGTCGATGTCCTGATCCTTATCATAACGCGACATACCAAAAAGATCTACGGAAGAACCACTACAATTCCTCACAATGATGTGATTCTGATAGATGTCCAGGTTATTGATATCGGCACCATCAGTGAACATCACAGTGGTACCCTTTTCTGCTGCACCATCGATGAACACAGTCAGTAAAGTGTTGGATTGAGCGGGGATAGCAGCGATAGTATAGATACCATTACCACTGTCTAAAAGATCTGTGTAATTACCAGCACCATTGGATTTTATCATTACGGTTCTGCCATCTGCCATAGGGGTAAGCCCCTCATCGGTATAAACAGTGCCAGAAATGTTAATTGCATGGGTATTAAAGGGAATTAGATAAAATAGGAGAAAAACCGTTATCAAAGTGAACATACTGAATCGCTTAGAAATGTTTATAGCCATTTTTATCATTCTTTCTAATAGTATTTTCTATAATTAATCGGAGAATTAAATAATAATCTTAAGTGAATAATTTTGGTGATTATTGTTGAGGAAAGATAATATACTTAAGTCTTTCCCAGGTGTTTTCGTAGTGAGAGCCTCTCCAGTATATTTTCTTGCAGAGAGGGCAGAGGGAGAATTCTTTTTGGGTAGTAGCAATATACTCAGGTACTCTATCCTTTACTTGCTCAAGATTCACTTCTTCTAATTTTTGATTACAGGTAAGACATAAGCTAAAAATATGGTGGAGGTCAATTTTGAGATGGTAAAAATCAATTACTTCCTTTAATTGATTGAGGGGATGGTTATCTTTGATGAAGCAAAGCTGGTTTTTAATATCCTTACGGTTTTTAAGATGGGTTTTTCTGGAAAGGATCTGTCGTTTTTGCTCTCTTGCGAGAGAGAGAAGTGTTTCATTATTGAGATTACGGTAATAGAGTGTGTCAAAACCGAGGATTCTGAGCAACTTGGAAAGTTTCCCCAGCATTACGTCAGCTATGAATTTAGTTTCTTTCATTTATAATTTCTTAAGTTCAGTAGGATGCTTTTATATTGATGAATTTTAAGGGAAATGGTAGATTCTGTCAACATTAGTTAATGATTGAATGGGGTTCAAGGGTCCGTGGATTCTAGGATTCGAGAGATGAAAATTAGAAATAATAAAAGAAACAAGATGTGAGTGATGGAATGGATATATTAGCTAACTTTGATATGCCAAGGGTTTTAAAAACAGCATTAAAAAACGGTGGTGATTTTGCGGACCTCTTTTATGAGTATGTTCAGCCTACCTCAATTGTGTATGAGGATAAAAAGATTGAGAAGATAATTTCAGGTATCGATACAGGTGTTGGATTAAGAGTTATTTATCACAATAAAACAGCATACGCCTATGCTAACCAGGTTACCGATGAGGGACTTTTGGATTTAGCTGATGCAGTGAGCTGTGCCTGCCAGGGTAAAGTTTTTAATAAGGATATTAATGTGATGAGACGAACCCCAGGAATAACCCATCTTATTAAAATGTCCCCTCAAGAAATACACATTGAAAAAAAAGTAGCTATGGTAAAGAGAGCAAGTGAGGTGGCGCAATCATGGGACAGCCGGATTAAGCAGGTAAAGGTAGTGTATGGTGATTCATTGCGCAGGATAGCTATTGCCAATAGCGATGGTGACTTCATCGAGGATCAACGAGTGAGTATCTTATTTACCGTACAAGTTGTTGCGGCATCGGAGCAGATTATCCAAACTGGCTATGAGTCTGTAGGAGGGGTCATGGGATTTGAGTTGTTTGATGAATATCCGCCTGAAAAAATAGCTGAAATTGCCAGTAGCCGGGCAGTGAACATGCTCGAGGCGAGAAGAGCACCCGGGGGGAGAATGACAGTAGTGATATCGAGTGAAGCGGGTGGGACAATGATCCATGAAGCTATTGGACACGGGTTGGAGGCAGATTTAGCCCACGCAGGTCTTTCTGTGTACTCAGACAAAGTGGGGAGAGATGTTGCCTCTCCACTAATGACGGTAGTCGATGATGCTACCCTGCCCAACAAGAGAGGCTCTTTTGGGTGTGATGATGAGGGGGTAACCGCTCAAAGAACGGTGTTAGTGGAAGGTGGTATACTTAAAGGATACCTTTATGATCGTCTCACTGCGATGAAAGATCACACTCGCTCCACTGGGAATGGGAGGAGGGAATCATATCAGCACAGGCCTTTGCCACGTATGACTAATACCTTTATTATGCCTGGTACCACAACTCCTGAAGAAATTATACGCACCACCAGCAAGGGGCTTTTTGTTAAAAAGATGGGCGGTGGGCAGGTGAATACAGTCAATGGTGATTTTGTGTTTGAGGTGAATGAAGGATACCTCATAGAAGGGGGCACCATTGGTGACCCGGTGCGGGGAGCAACACTCACCGGTAATGGACCTACTTTATTAAAAGAAATAGATATGGTAGGCAATGACTTTGGATTTGGAATTGGTACCTGCGGAAAGGATGGACAGGGTGTTCCTGTTTCTGATGCACAGCCAACCTTGAGAATACCTGAGATTATCGTGGGGGGAGAGGTTTAATAGAGGCAATCTGCTGACACAGTGAGTTAAATTCCTTTATGGTTAAGGTTTCTGACCTTCTCTGGGGGTTAATACCTGAGCATTCTAAAGCCGTTAGAATTTCCTGCTTACCCCGGTTGAAATAGTGAGCGCTCTTTAAACAGTTCAAAAGTGTCTTCCTTCGCTGAGAAAAAGAAACTCTCACCAGCTTTTCAAAAAAATTCTCATCTTTTACTTCAACTACGGGCGTTTGGTAGATAGTGAATTTTACCACCTCAGAGTCTACCTGAGGAGGGGGATAGAAGCACTCTTTGGTGACGGTTAATTGTTTCGAGACGTCACTGAAGAGCTGGGAGAAGATACTGATAGTCCCGTAATCCCTTGTCCCTGGAGGGGCAACAATCCTGTCGGCTACCTCTTTTTGAATCATTACTACGAGTACTTCGATCATTGATTTTAACTTAAAAAGTTTAAAGAGGAGGGGGCTGGTGATGTAGTAGGGAAGGTTGCCGATAATTTTAATTTTGGTCTGGGAGCGAGAAAAAACTTTTCGGTAATCGAAGTTGAGGGCATCTGCCCTGATGATGTCGACATTTTTGTGTGCCATGGTTTTTTGTAGAATGGAAACAAGCGCTGAATCGTATTCAAGCGCAATAACCTTCGCTGACTGTTCAGCAAGAAGAGTGGTGAGCACTCCCAGCCCTGCACCGATTTCAACCACCGTGTCGTGTGGCGTGATCTCTGCAAGGCGTACAATTTCCTCAGCGATAAAACGCTTGAACAGAAAGGTCTGTCCCAGTCTCTTCTTGGGTTGGATTCTATGCCTTTTTAAAAGGGACAGAAGTTCAGTGAGCTCTTGATTGTGGTAGTAAATTTTCTGGGTTACTGCCTGTGTTTTCATGATACCGTGCTTGTAAGATTATTCATACCTGTGTAGGGTGAGTGATTGGTGCGATGAGTTATCTTTTGATTTTTAAAACTTTTTAAAAAAGGGAATCAGTTTCTCATAGGCCTTTTCCAAATGCTCAGGAATGACCGACGTTTCTGCAAGAATGGGCATAAAATTGGTATCACCACGCCATCGGGGCACGATGTGAAAGTGGAGGTGATCTTCTACCCCCGCTCCTGCAACCCTGCCTAAATTCATCCCAATATTAAAACCGTCAGTTTTCAGTGCCTTTTTAAGTAAACGAATCGATTTACTAAGGGTTACCAAAAGGTCAAGAGATGCTTCTGGGGTGAGGGTATCTAGGGCATCGGTATGTTTTCTGGGGGCAACAAGCAGGTGACCGTTAGTATAGGGGTAGCGATTGAGCATTACTAGAGAAAATTCTCCACAGTGGAGAATAAGTTTCTTTTTATTAGGTCGGGTATGTGCAGAGTGGCAAAAGATGCATTTTCCCGATTTACTACCAAGAATGTAATCCATTCTCCATGGTGCCCATAGCTGTTTCATAGTACTCCTTTCCGCGGTTCAAGGGTGATTATTTTTGAGGAATAGTGCTTACTCATTTCCAAAATACCCAGGGTGTTCTTACGTGCGAATCGTTTATCGGTGGGAGATCCGGGGTTGAAGAACAATACCCCACCTCTGGTGAAGGATGAGGCGTTATGGGTATGACCGTACACCAGAATATCGATCTGGTCAAACTCCTTTATAAGACGGTCTTCAATCCCTTGAGGTGAACCCCATCCATGAATCAGCCCGATGGCGAACCCTTCAACATGAATGACCTGTTTGACAGGAGCAGTCTGCTGAATCTCCCAGGAGTCCATATTACCCGCCACCAGCTTCACCCCCCTCTCTAAAAACATGTCCATAACACCTGTTTCAACTACATCGCCTGCGTGGAGAATCATCTCAACATCGTTAAAATGTTTTTGAATGCATTCCTCCAGATAGGGTGAAGGCTTTGTAAGATGGGTGTCAGCAATTACCCCTAGCTTCAAGAAACGACCTCTCTAGAGCGAGGTGAGTTCTATATCACCCCAAGCTCCAAACTTATCGGCAACGATAATAAGCACTCCCAGGATACCCTGCATAGAGTGAGCGTAGGCAAACCCTCGCTCAATGTCTTTTACTTCCTTCACCAGGTTACCGATAGCGGTTGCCGCTGCATCGGCAAGGGAAGCAGAGCGTGCGACGACTGTCACCGCATCAGCTTTACCAAAACTGAGAGAATGCCCTACAGTACCAGATGAGGTGCACACCCCTAACGGAGAAGCCTCGGGGGTAATTTTTAAACCAAGTTTATTGCTCAAGGGCGAAGTACCTGCGTAGACCCCTATGGTGATATTCTGTGCTACCTTCAGGAAGATATCACCCCCGTTTTCCACTACCACCTGAGAGGTGGAGGTCAGTAGATCTTTACCCACATATTCTGCGATAGCCCCGGCCACCGCGGCCATGGGTCCCACCTGTGCTAGTGCTGCAGCACGCATCATTTCCTGTACCATAGGTGGTGCATATTCATCAAGAGGCAGTGGGATAAGGCTGGTAAGAAATGCAGGGTGCTGGTGAATGTAGCCTTCAAGCTGAAAACGGTAGTGGAGCACTGCCTGTTTCGCCTCTTCTTCGAGGAGACGCTCCGCGAGGATGAGAAGATCGGTCTCTTTTATCACTAAGGAAAAGGGGATGAGGTCTTGTGCAGTGATCAGGTTACGGTACAAGGTGCGTTCTTCAGCTTTAAAGGCATTCATTCCTTTGTCTTTTGCGAGGCACGGACATGAGGGGAATCACCGTAGGTAGAGCGTATCGCACCACCAAAAAGTGTGTGGAGTTCATTAATGAAGTGTGTGGAGGGATTGACTTTAAAACCGTTTCCCACAGAGATAACCGTTTCGGACTGATGGCCCACCAGGTGAAGAACTACTCGGCAATTTCCCGGGTAGCTGAGGATGAGATTTCGCAGTTGCTGTAATTGCATGTTATTTAACGCTTGTGCGTTGAGCGTGAGGTGAAGGGAGAGGAGTGAGAGAGTGTGTGCTTCCGAGAAAGGAATAATCTGGTGAGCAATGATCTTTACGTTATCACCATCTACTCCTGCTTTACCTACCACGATGATGGGCTGATCACCTTTAAGCACCAGGGAGCTGTTTTTGTATAACTCCGCAAACACCACCACTTCAACAGTACCTTTGAGGTCTTCAAGGGTAACGAAACACATCCGTTCACCTTTGCGAGTATTAATTTCTCTTATCGTGCTGATGATTCCTCCCATTCTGATTTCTCTATCATTGGGGTGATTCATCACGGTGATGCTGTCATCAGTAGTATAGTGCATGAGGAAATCTTTAAAACGGCTGAGCGGGTGCCTGCTGATATAAAAGCCAAGTGATTCCTTTTCATAGGAGAGAAGCTCTTCTTCAGACCACTCGGGCAGATCAGGCAGTGGTTCCTCCATCACCGTTGCGGTTTCATCGGCATCCAGTATATCGAACATGCTGGTCTGTTTGCTCGAGCGTTCCTTCTGATACTGCTGCGCACGTTCTATCATCCTATCGAGGGATGCCAGCATTTGGGATCGACGAGCACCAGTAGAGTCAAATGCCCCGCATTTAATGAGGCTCTCCATTACCCTTCGGTTGACCTTCCTCAAGTCAACCCGTTTACAGAAATCAGCGAGGGAGCTAAATTTACCCTTCTCATTTCTCATCTCTCTGATAGATTCTACCGCTGCCGACCCTACATTCTTAACCGCCGCAAGTCCGAAGCAGACTTTCCCTTGAGAAATGGTAAAGTCTGCATTGCTCTCATTGATATCGGGTGGGAACACCTCAATACCCATTTCACGGCACTCATTGATGTGGCGCAGTACCTTATCGTTGTTATCCATTTCGCAGGTGAGCAGTGCTGCCATGAATTCAACGGGATAGTGGGCTTTAAGGTAGGCGGTCTGATAGGCAATCATGGCGTAGGCAGTGCTGTGAGATTTGTTGAAACCATACTCTGCAAACTTAGCCATTTGAGCGTAAATATTCTCTGCCTTTTTGAAATCGATGTTATTCTTCTGGGCACCTTTTAAAAATTTATCTTTCTGTTCTTCCATCACATCAATTTTCTTCTTACTCATGGCACTGCGCAGCAGATCCGCATCACCTAAAGAGAAATGGGCAAGCGTGCTTGCAATTTGCATTACCTGCTCCTGATAGAGGATTACACCGTAGGTATCAGAAAGAATATCTTTGAGCTCGGGAACCTCATAGCGAAGGGGAATTTCTCCCCGCTTTCTCTTAATAAAGTCATCTATCATTCCACTCCCCAAAGGACCAGGACGATAGAGCGCAAGGAGTGCAATCAGTTCTTCCATGTTTTCAGGTTTAAGCTTTACCAGGAGGTCTTTCATCCCTGAACTTTCCAACTGAAAAATACCATCGGTTTCACCCGAGGAGAGGAGCTGGAAGGTAGCTTTATCATCCAGGGGGATATCATTACTACAGATCGATTCCGTTCTTTTGAGGTTAATCAGGTCGAGGCTTTTTTTAATCACGGTGAGGGTTCTTAAGCCGAGGAAATCGAATTTGATTAAGCCAATGTCCTTGACCGCATTCATGGCATATTGAGTAACCACTTCGTTATTCTGACCTCGATAGAGTGGAAGATACTCTATCAGTGGCTTGTCAGAAATGACTATGCCTGCGGCGTGGGTGGAGGCATGACGGGGGAGACCTTCCAGTGCGAGAGAGAGCGTAAAAAGTTCTCTTACCTGTTCATCCTGTTCAATCATCGTGCTCAATTGAGGTTCCTGCTTGAGGGCTTCAGTCAGGGTAATATTTAAGGTGTTGGGGATAAGCTTTGCAATGCGATCTACCTCTTTGTAGGGCATGTCAAGAACTCGTCCTACATCTCTGATAACCCCCTTTGCTTGCATCTTTCCAAAGGTGATAATCTGGGCAACATTTTCAACCCCGTACCGGGTGGTGACGTAGTCGATCATCTCGTTTCTTCTCTCCATACAGAAGTCAATGTCTATATCTGGTTGACTGATTCTCTCCGGATTGAGAAACCTTTCAAAGAGGAGCCCATAGGTGAGAGGATCAACCTCGGTGATGGTAAGGGCGTAGGCTACCAGACTCCCCGCGGCAGAACCACGTCCGGGGCCAACCGGGATACCGTGCGTTTTGGCATAGTTAACAAAATCTGCTACAATCAGAAAGTAGGTGGTGAAACCGGTATCTTTAATAATGCCCAGTTCTGTCTCGAGCCTCTGGTGGTAGCGGTAAGAGAGTTCCTGGAAATCCTTTCTCTGTGTATAACGCTGGAGGCGCTTTTGGAGACCCTCGCGCGCGCACACCTCCAGGTAGTCATTTAAGTTACCCCCTTCAGGAAGGTGGTAGTGGGGAAAGCGCAGTTCGTTGAATTTAATTTCTAGGTTACATCGCTCAGCGATTTCTAAGGTATTTTTAATGGCTTCAGGTGCATAGGAGAACAGTTCAACCATTTCTTGGGGAGCTTTAAAATAGAACTCATCGGTAGAAAATTTCATGCGGTCAGGGCTGCGTAAGGTTTTACCGGTTTGGATGCAGAGTAATATCTCGTGTGCACGCACTTCTTCTTTTCTTAAATAGTGGCAATCATTGGTGGCAACCAGCGGAAGGGAAAGTTCTTGTGCCATATCCTGCAGGGCGTGATTGACCATCTTCTGTTCGGGTATTTTGTTTTCTTGAAGTTCCAGGTAGAAGCGGCGATTGTCGAAAATCTCACGGTACTCTTCTGCTGCCCGCCGTGCCTTTTCAGGGGCGTTATTGACCAGGTGGGTTGCGATCTCACCGTGAAGACACGCACTCAAGGCAATCAGGCCTTCGTTATGGGATTTGAGCAGCTCTTTGTCAATACGGGGACGATAGTAAAATCCCTCCAGGTACCCTTTGCTCACCAGCGACATTAGGTTTTTATAGCCCAGATGATTTTTTGCAAGCAGAATGAGGTGGTACGATGATTCCGAGATGCCTCTGGCGTCCTTTTCCCGACGGCTCCCTGGAGCCACATACACTTCACAGCCAATAATGGGTTTTATCCCAGCATGGTAAGCCTGTTGATAGAATTCAATGGAGCCAAACATATTACCGTGATCAGTGATGGCGAGTGCCGGCATCTTGTATTTATGAGCCATGGTAAAGAGTTGATCGAGGCGGATGGCGCCGTCCAGGAGGCTGTAGTGGGTGTGAAGATGGAGGTGAACAAATTCGGCGTGTTTCATGGTACTCACTCAAGGAAGCGTAGGTTTAATAAAAGGATGTACTCTTACTAATGCTGTGGGACAAGGATTGTTTAGTATAGTAAGGGTTTAAGAGGCAAAGGATTACAGGGTTCAGGTGGCAGAGGTTAAAGGCCAGAGGCAGTAGGTAAAATATAAATAAGAAATTATCTCAGCCTCACTCCTTATCTCGCTGCTATCCTCTCACCCCCATCCGTAAGTGCTGTCCGCTGAGTGCTTACACCTGCCCTACGCTTACTCCCACTCAATAGTGCCGGGTGGCTTAGATGAAATATCATACACTACTCGATTAACTCCCCTTACCTCATTAATAATCCGATTGGAGATGGTCGTGAGGAGTTCATAGGGGAGCTTTGCCCAGTCTGCGGTCATCCCATCCATACTGGTTACCACCCTCAAGGCAACCACATTCTCATAGGTTCTCTCATCACCCATCACCCCTACCGTTTTAACCGGCAAGAGGACAGAAAAAGATTGCCACACCTTATCATAGAGTGAAGCCTTTTTGATTTCTTCCAGTACGATTGCGTCAGCCTCTCTCAGGACCGCAAGGGACTCTCTGGTGACAGGACCGATGATGCGGATCGCCAACCCCGGTCCGGGGAAAGGTTGGCGGTTAATAATTTCTTTTGGTATGTCCAGCTCTTGACCTATTGCGCGCACCTCATCTTTAAAGAGCTCACGCAGGGGTTCAATCAGTTTGAGTTTCATGCGTGCTGGAAGTCCACCTACATTATGGTGACTCTTAATAGTGGCGGAGGGTCCTTTGAGAGAAACACTTTCAATCACATCAGGGTAAAGGGTACCTTGAGCGAGGTATCTAACAGCTTTTATTTTTTCTGCTTCCTTTTCAAAGAGGGAAATGAATTGCTCCCCGATAATTTTTCTTTTCTTTTCGGGATCGGTGACCGTTGAGAGCTTGGTGAGGAAGTGTTTTGCACCGTTCACATAGATGAGGTCTATCTGGAGGCGATTACGAAATACCTCGATCACCTTTGCTGCCTCATTCTTTCTCAGTAGCCCATTATCAATGAAAATGCAGCTTAGTTGTGTACCGATAGCTTGGTGGAGGAGCACTGCCACCACGGTTGAATCTACCCCACCACTTACGCCACAGATTACCCGGTCTTTGCCCACCTTCTTTCTAATGTCTTCAATAGAGGATTCGATAAAGGACCTCATATTCCAGAGAGGTTTACAGTGGCAGACGTGGTAGAGAAAATTTTCTATGATCTGTTTTCCCTGGGGAGTGTGGATAACTTCAGGGTGAAATTGCACACCGTAGAGGGGATACTGACTAGATCGCATTGCCGCAATGGGTGAGTTTTTACTGTGGGCTATGGTGGTACAATGGGGGGGCAGTACCTTTACCCTGTCTCCATGACTCATCCACACCTCAAGGTGAAGTCGATGGTTAAGATTTTTAAATAAGTCTGAGTGATCGTCTACCAGGAGCTGGGCATAGCCGTATTCTCTCTGGTGAGACCTTTCTATCTCTCCACCCAGGAGGTGGCAGATGAGTTGCATACCGTAGCAGATGCCGAGTAAAGGAACACTGGTGGTGAGGAGGGTGGGGTTGATAGAGGGGGCTCCTTTATCGTACACACTTGCGGGAGAACCGGAGAGGATGATGCCCTGGGGGTTAAACTTTTTTATTTCCTCTAGGGAGCAATTAAAGGGACGAATATCAGAATACACCTTACATTCCCTTACCCTGCGTGCGATAAGCTGGGTGTATTGGGAACCACAGTCAAGGATAAGAATTTTCCCCTGGTGAAGATTTTTTTTCATCTGCTATTCCTGCTCCAAGCGATAGTTAGGGGCTTCCTTGGTGATAAAGACACTGTGGACATGGCTTTCTTTTAACCCGGAGGGGGTAATCTTGATGAAGGAAGCTTTGGTGCGAAGCTCTTGAATAGTTTTACACCCCGCGTAGCCCATCCCCGCCTTTAATCCCCCCACCAGCTGGTAGATGCTTGAAGAGAGATTTCCCCGATAGGGGACTCGTCCCTCAATGCCTTCAGGAACGAGCTTTTTTTCATTTTCTACTTCAGACTGAAAATAGCGATCTTTGCTTCCCTGCTTCATTGCTTCCAGTGATCCCATACCTCGATATACCTTATAGCTTCTGCCCTGAAAGAGAATGGTTTCACCAGGACTCTCTTCGGTACCGGCAAAGAGGCTCCCGATCATCACCGTGTGGGCACCCGCGGCAATTGCCTTGGTAATATCCCCAGAAAATTTTATTCCGCCATCAGCGACCAGGGGAATTCCGTATTTGTCGGTTACTTTACGGCAGTTCATAATGGCGGTAACCTGAGGAATGCCAATGCCTGCAATCACCCTGGTAGTGCAGATAGAGCCGGGGCCTACCCCTACCTTTATCGCATCGACACCCGATTGGATGAGTGCTTCGGTAGCTTCGGCGGTGGCAACATTGCCTGCGATCAGTTGGCAGTCGGGGAAGTGTTGTTTAAATTCTCTAATAGTGGTGAGTACCTCCTTGGAGTGTCCATGGGCAGTATCGATCACAATAACGTCAGCTCCTGCTTTGATAAGTGACTCTGCTCGCGCGCGCCTCTCTGGACCTACTCCCATGGCAGCACCAACCCTCAGCCTTCCTATGTGGTCTTTGCAGGCGTTAGGATACGTTTCCATTTTCTCAATATCCTTCACGGTGATCAGACCTTTAAGATTATGCTTCTCATCGACGACTAAAAGCTTTTCTATTCGGTTTTTGTGGAGAATCTTTTTAGCCTCATCAAGAGCGGTACCTTCAGGAACGGTGATGAGACGCTCTGCGGTCATTACCTCAGAGATCTGCTGAGTGAGATTGGTTTCGAACCTCAGATCACGATTGGTAAGAATACCAACTAATTTATTATTCTTTACCACCGGAACTCCCGAGATATGGTAGCGCGCCATTATCTCAAGTGCTTCATACAGTTTCTGCTCGGGGTGAATGGTAATAGGGTTTACGATCATGCCGCTTTCTGACTTTTTTACTTTATCTACTTCGAGTACCTGATCCTCTATGGAGAGGCTCTTGTGAATGATGCCAATACCGCCCTCCCGAGCCATACTGATCGCGGTGCGGGATTCAGTAACCGTGTCCATGGCTGCACTCACCAGTGGAATATTGAGCTTAATGGAGGGTGTTAACTGGGTTGAGACATCTATGTCTTTGGGAAGTACTTCAGCATAGGCGGGAACTAACAAGACATCATCGAAGGTTAATCCTAAGGGTAATGCAACATCTGTCATGTATGAGTACTCCTCTTCTTAAAGTGATGGTGAGCATAGTAGTGGTGACTCTACCTTTCACCGATGCGCACTCAGGTAATTACTGCGCGAAATGTGCACTCCTGTGCCTGGTGCAGAGTCTACCGGATATTTGTGGAGTCGTGAGTGGGTTGTGAGATGAAAAAAATTATCCTACTTTTATCCCGGTGTCAAGGTAAAAGCAGCAAGGAACTGTGGTAGTAGATGAAAGTGTGTAACCGCAACAGGAACCAATTAATAGTAGTTTTATTACTCACGCGGTGCGAGTGCATCCAGTATGATACCTTCGAGCAGTCCTGCATCAGAGACAGTAAGTTTTGCAAAGCCAAAGAGTTCCATTATCTCAAGTACCACGGCGGCACCCGGGATGATTACTCCCTCTCTCCCTTCCTCCAATCCGGGAATGCCTCTTCGCTCCGCATACGGGAGGTGGCTTAAATGGTTAAAGATAGCTTCAGTGGTTTCTCTGGTGAGGCAATAGTTATTAATTTTGGATGGCTCATATCGTTTTAACTTTTGAGCCATTGCCGCCAGGGTGGTAACTGTTCCTGCGGTACCAATCAAGGTGTAGTGGGCAAGGTGATGAGTTATCATTTCTTGAGGGATAGCAATGTGTTGAAGGCTCTCCCGGATGGTGTTTCTTAGAAGCAGGAGGTTACTGGTATCTGTTGGATCTGCGGTAAGGTATCGTTCTGCGAGGTGAACAACCCCCAGGTTGAGACTTACAATGTGTATCGGGGTGGAATCTTCGGTGAGCATAAATTCCGTACTCCCTCCTCCAATATCACACACCAGGCATTTCTCTGTTTCGCTTTCTACCACTGAGAGGACGCCACGCAGGGTCAGGAGTGCCTCCTCAAAACCGGAGAGTATTCTCACCATTATTCCGGTGTGCTCATAGACCCGGTCAATAAATTCACCTCCATTATGTGCCTCTCGCACCACGCTGGTAGCTACTGCATATACATTATCAACATTGTGGTGTTTAATGAGCTGGGCAAAATGTTGCACTACCTCCAGGCCTCTCTCCATGGCCCGAGGGTTAATGGATTTTTGGTGAAGGAGCCCCTCACCTAAGCGGGTAATAGCCCTTTCAGTATGAAGGGTGGAAAAGCAGGGAGGAGAAACCTCCGCGATTAAAAGCCTAAAGGTGTGTGTCCCGAGATCTAAAGAAGCTACGCGTGACATGGAAAGAGGCAAGGCTGGTTAAGGTGTAGTATAGCAGAAGCACCCTTCACTCACCGGTGGCGCATTCACTTTCATCTCCTTTAATCTTGGAGAGGGCATGGGGGAGTGCGGGTAGCAGTACCGAGAGATTTTCTCTCACTGCTTTGGGGCTTCCTGGCAGATTCACAATAAGTGATTTGTGGCGAATGCCGACAACCGCACGGCTAATCATGGCGTGGGGTGTTTTTTTTAACCCCTCACTTCTCATGATCTCAGCCATTCCGGGAATTTCCTTTTCAATGACCTCGTAGGTTGCCTCCGGCGTAACATCCCTCGGGCTTACACCCGTGCCCCCAGTGGTAATCACAAGATCCAACTTTTTATTATCTACAAATTCTATGATGGTGGTGGCAATCAGTTCCTTATGGTCTGGTACTATTTTATAGCACTTTACTTCAGCGTGCAGTGAGGCGATGATTTTTTCAATCTCTGGACCACTTACATCTTTTCTCGCTCCCGCTGCTCCCTTATCACTGATGGTGATAATACCTACGGAGAACACATTATTTTTCATCTATTCTTCCTGCCCCAGTTCCGATTTGCGTTGGGCGATAATCTGTTCACTTATCTGGCTGGGAACTTCCTCATAGTGAGAAAATTCCATAGTAAAGGTGCCTCTGCCCCCGGTAATGGAAGTTACATCGGAGGCATATTTTAATGTCTCAGCCATCGGTACTTGAGCTTTGAGTATCTGATAACTGATTTTGGGTTCCATCCCTAAAATTCTTCCCCTTCGACCGTTAAGGTCGCCAATCACATCTCCCATGCAATCGTCAGGAACGGTAACTTCTACATTCATAATCGGTTCCAGTAATACGGGTCGTGCTTCCTGTATGGCCTTTTTAAAGCCCATGGAAGCAGCGATCTTGAAGGCCATATCAGATGAATCAACATCATGGTAGGAGCCATCGTAGAGCGTTACCTTCAGATCTACCACAGGATATTTAGCAAGCACCCCCCCTTGCATTGAGTCAATGACACCTTTTTCAACCGAGGGGATATACTGGCGGGGGATAGCTCCTCCCACAATTTTATTTGCGAACTCAAATCCTTGACCTCGTGGCAGGGGCTCAACCTCCAACCAGGCGTCACCATACTGACCCCTTCCTCCCGACTGTCTCTTGTACTTCCCTTGTGCTTTTGAGGTTCCCTTAATGGTTTCTTTGTAGGCAACCTTGGGTGTTTTTACCTCTACATTGACACCAAATTTTCTTTGCATTTTCTCAATGACCACATCTAGGTGGGTTTGTCCCATGCCCGCGATGATGAATTCTTTGGTCTGTTCTTCTCTTCGAGTTTTAAGGGTATAGTCTTCTTCCATGAGACGTGAGAGAGAGGAGATAAGTTTATCTTCATCAGCTTTGGTTTTCGGTTCTAGTGCCAATTGCATCACGGGTTCGGGAAGGTCAATATTCTTAAATACGACAGGGTGTTTTTCATCGCTGAAACTGTCGCCAGTGGTTGTCTCTTTAAGTTTTGCTACTGCCACAATGTCACCAGCGATGGCTGGATTGGACGCCTTCTGATTTTTGCCCTCAATTTTCATAATCTGGCCAATGCGCTCTTTTATGTTTTTAGTAGCATTATACACGGAGGAATCGGAATTGAGCGTACCTGAAATCACCCGAAAGATGGTGAGTTTGCCCGCGTAGGGATCGGCAACCGTTTTAAACACAAACGCAGAAAATGGATCGTCCTTGGCAGCACCCCTCTCTTCTTCTTTTTGAGTGGAGGGATTGATGCCTTTGAACGGTTTTCGCTCCACGGGGGAGGGAAAACATTGTGCCACCAGGTTGAGCACTGGTTGCAGTCCAATATTCTTAAATGCTGAGCCACAGAGCACGGGAACCAGTGAGCCTGATACCACGCCACGTTTGAGGGCACTTTCAATTTCCTCAGAGGTTAATGCGGTCCCCTCTAAATATTTTTCAAGCAGTTCATCGCTTGATTCAGCAATATCCTCAATCATTTTAGCTCTCAGCTCCTCTGCGCGTGGACGGAGCTCTTCCGGTATATTCTCCTCTTTATATCTTCCACTCGCATCATCAGCGTAGATCAGAGCCTTCATGGTGATGAGGTCAATGATACCACAGAAAGAAGATTCTTCACCTACCGGCATTTGCAGGAGCAGGGGCTTTATCCCGAGAATTTCTTCACTACTCTTAAGCACCTGAGATAGGTGTGCGCGCTCCACATCAACTTTATTGATAAAGATAAGCTTGGAAAGGCCAAAAGAGCTCGCATACTGCCATACCTTTTCAGTGTTAACCTGTACGCCCGAAACAGCATCGATGATCACAATCGCGGCGTCAACCATGTGCAGGCAGCTCCGGACATCAGCTGAAAAGTGTGCATCACCTGGAGTATCAATAATAGTAATTTCACATTTTTCCCACTTAAAGTGGTGGAGGGAAGAGCTTAAGGTTTTTCTTCTCTTAAGCTCTTCTGGTTCGTAATCAAAGAGAGAGGTACCCTCATCGACCCTGCCCAGTCGAGTATTGACCTTGGCATCGAAGAGGAAGGCATCAGCAAGTGAAGTCTTTCCCGCACCTCCGTGAGAAAGGAGTGCAATGTTTCTTAACAATTTTGTCTCCATAGAAATTACCCCTGTCGTTATGGTTTGAGTGATTCTAGATATTTTTCTGCTGCGAAGGCTGCCGTCGACCCATCACCTACCGCAGTGGCAATTTGCCGTAGCAACTTGTTCCTCACATCTCCCGCAGCAAATACACCAGGCAGACGTGTTTCCATATGCTCATTGGTTTCAATGAAGCCCTGCTCAGTCAAAGTAAGGGTGCGCTTCAACCAGGAGGTATTTGGCCTAAGTCCTACGTAGATGAAAATGCCCTCAACCTTAAGGGTTGAAGTGCGCGTGTCTTTTAGATTTTTTAAGCGTACTGACGTTACCGTCTGCTCTCCCTCAATCTTCTCAACCACCGTATTCCAGATAAAGGATATGTTTTCCTTCGCAGACGCCCTCTCCTGAAGGATTTTGATAGCTCTCAGTTGATCGCGACGGTGGATGATATACACCCTTTGTGCAAATTTGCTTAAGAAGAGAGCCTCTTCCACTGCTGCATCTCCGCCTCCGACGACCGCAATGTCTTTATTTCTGAAGAAGGGCCCATCACAGGTAGCACAGTAAGACACCCCACGACCGATCAGTCTTTCTTCACCTTCTACGCCCAGCTTATAAGGCTCGCTTCCGGTGGCGATGATGAGAGCTTTGCAGAGTAGTGCTTTACCATTACTATGTATCTTCTTGGTATGGTCATCGATCAGGGTAAGTTCCTGAGCAGTTCCTAGTTCTACTTTAAGACCAAATCCTTTTGCCTGTTTCTCCAGGTTGCTGATGAGTTGGATACCTGAGATTCCCTGCTCAAATCCGGGATAGTTTTCAATCTTTTCACTGCTGTTTACTTGACCCCCCAGGGCTAGCTTTTCTACCAGAAGCGTGGCAAGCCGTGCTCGGGAGGCATAGATACCCGCAGTGAGTCCGGCAGGTCCTCCTCCTACGATTATGACATCATACTTAGTGTCCACAGGGATCAAGCTTTTATTATTGAATAACCACTTATAGTTTGATATGTTTTTATCTGCTTTTAAATTGCTATTATTAGCAGTTTGAAGTAATTGGTTATTCTAGAAATTCATCCTGTAAAAGTCAATCAAAATATAGCAGGATTTTTTGACGTAAAAAGGATTGAGGCATTGAGAACATAACTGATTGCAATATCTTTATTTTCACCCTCACCCCAACCCTCTCCCTTCAAGGGAGAGGGGATGTCTTTGACTTTTTACGAGATCATCAAGGTTAGGTAAAGAGGGATCTATTGCGTATGGAGAAGAGGAAAACCTATTTTGCCTGTCAGGCCTGTGGTTATCAGTCCTCAAAGTGGATGGGGAAGTGTCCCAATTGCAATGAGTGGAACACCCTGGTCGAAGAACAAATCATTTCAGGGGGAGACTACCACCATAGATTGGTAGGAATCAGGAGCGAGGGAGAAATTCCCCAGCCTATAAGTGAAGTGACCAGCAGTGAAGAATCTCGCATTAAAACAGGAATCGGTGAATTTGACCGTGTGCTGGGAGGTGGCATTGTATTAGGTTCGGTTGTCCTTATCGGAGGGGACCCCGGGATTGGCAAGTCAACGCTCCTCTTGCAGGCGTTACACGGGATAGCAGCCACTGATGGTAAAGTGCTCTATATCTCAGGTGAGGAATCGGCACGCCAGACCAAGATGCGTGCGGAAAGGCTCTCGGTGTGCTCACCGCAGTTGTTTGTACTGGCGGAGAACTCGTTAGAAAGGATAATAAAAGAGATACAAGGGCTTAACCCCAGGGTAGTGGTCATCGACTCCATTCAGACCATGTATACCCTTGAACTGCAATCTGCACCTGGCAGCATTGGCCAGGTGAGAGAGTCTTCTGCAAAACTCATTATGCTCTCAAAGAGCAGGGAGATTTCAACCTTCATCATTGGACATGTGACCAAGGAGGGGGCAATAGCGGGGCCGCGGGTACTGGAACACATGGTCGATACTGTCCTCTATTTTGAAGGTGACCGTGGCCATCCCTACCGGATATTGAGGGCAGTAAAAAATAGATTTGGCTCCACCAATGAAATTGGGGTTTTTGAGATGAAGGATTTCGGACTCTCTGAAGTTTCAAATCCCTCTGAGGTATTTCTCACCCGGAGGCTTGCGGATGTGCCGGGTGCAGTGGTGGTTGCCTGTATGGAGGGATCAAGACCCCTTCTGGTAGAGATACAGGCCCTGGTGAGTACCACCAACCTTGGTGTTCCCCGAAGAACTTCTATTGGTGTTGACCACCATCGAGTATCAATGCTCGCTGCGGTGCTGGAGAGAAACCTCAAGATTCCCCTCTATAACAAAGATATTTTTCTCAATGTTGCAGGGGGGGTAAAGATTGAAGAACCAGCGGTTGACCTGGGAGTGGTGGTTGCCATTGCATCAAGTGCCTTGAATAAACCGGTTGATGCTAAAAAGGTATTTATAGGCGAAGTAGGATTAACCGGTGAGGTAAGGGGTATATCACAGGTGGATATTCGGTTGAAGGAAGCTTCCAAACTTGGTTTTACCACCTGCATTTTACCAGAGGTAAATAGAGAGCGGGTAAAGGGTACTTCCCCCATAGAGTTATATGGGGTTTCATCGGTCAGTGGCGTTTTAAAGGTATTGTCATGATGTAACGTTATTAGTCCTCTGTGATCAGTGGTCAGTGGTTCGCGTTTTGATTCTTGGATATTTTTTACTACCCTGACTATGGTAAACTGATTACTAAAAACTGTAATTGAGGTTATCAATGCTTATGCCTATCGCAAAAGAGGGAAGGTCATACATACTCATTGTTTCACTTGTTGCCACGCTGCTATCAATTTTTTCGTTCAGCTATCCTTCTTTACTTTTAAGAATAGCTGTTTTACTGTGCTGGGGTGCATTTATAGTGGTGGTTAATTTTTTTCGTGATCCAGAGCGGAAAGTCCCTGGTGATCCTCGGAATATTATTTCACCTGCCGATGGGAAGGTGCTAGATGTCAGAACAGTGTCAGAAGAAACGTTTCTCCATAGAGAAGCCATCCGGGTGTCTATTTTTATGTCACTCTTTGATGTCCACGTCAATCGTGCCCCCGTAGAGGGGATGGTTAACTATATTCACTATCATAGGGGAAAATACTTACCTGCGTATAGGGAAAAGGCTTCTTTAGATAATGAACAAATGACTATTGGTTTTATCTGGTCACCGCAGGAAGAAAGAAAAGAAAAAGAATTAAAAATTATGATACGCCTGATTGCAGGAGTGATAGCGAGGAGAATTGTTTTTTGGAAGAAGCTGCACGATACGGTAGGACAGGGTGAGAGGATAGGGATGATTAAATTTGGCAGCAGGGTAGAGGTCTATCTACCGCAGGGCATAGAACTTTTAATTAAGAAAGGAGATAAAGTTAAAGCAGGGGAAACGGTTATCGCACGCATGGGAGCAGTAGCATAGTGGCGTGAGATAGAGAAATCAGAAGCCAGAATCCAACATTTTAGATATCAGACAAACACTATTGGTTCAGATTTTGCTTTTTGCTTTGCGACCTCGCCGATACAATATGATTGAAGATGCATATTTTTTAAGCGTGCGATAATGTCTTCAGCTTCTTCCTGGAGAACAATGATCACCATACCAATGCCATTATTAAAGGTACGCAGCATTTCCAAATCACTGATGTTTCCTTTTTCTTGCAGGTAGGGGAATATCGGTGGAATGATCCAGCTTCCTCGATGAATTACTACCTGGCAGCTGTCAGGCAGAATGCGGGGAATGTTTTCTAACACTCCACCGCCGGTGATGTGAGCAATCCCATGAACGTGAAATTCAGAAATTATGTTGAGCAGTGGTTTAATATAAATTTTTGTAGGTTCCAATAGCTCTTCCCCTAATGTTCTGCCAAGCTCTTCTATCCTCTGATGAAGGCCGAGGTTGAGCTGCTCGAATACTATTTTTCTCACCAGTGAGTATCCATTGCTATGCAATCCACTTGATGCAATACCCACCACCTTATCACCAATCCGTATCTCTGAACCATCTATGATCTTATCTTGATCGACTACCCCCACTACAAAACCAGCAACATCGTATTCTCCTTCATTGTAAAAAGAAGGCATCTCTGCGACTTCTCCTCCAATGAGAGCGCAATTTGCCTCACTACACCCCCTGGCTATTCCAGCAACTAACGCTTCCAGGGTGTTGTGCTCAACCTTTCCGGTTGCAATGTAGTCAAGCAAGAAAAGAGGTTCTGCACCCTGTACCATGATATCGTTAACACACATGGCAACTAGATCGATGCCAACGGTATCGTGTTTATTCAGCATGAAGGCAATTTTCAGTTTTGTTCCCACGCCATCAGTGGAAGCGGTCAGTACCGGTCGTTTATATTTTTCGATGTTCAGTGCGAAAAGGCCAGAAAACCCTCCAATCTCTGTTAATACTTCAGGCCTGAAAGAGGTTTTGGCAATGGATTTTATTACGTCCACCAGTTTATTGGCGGCGTCGATGTTAACACCGGCATCTTTATAGGTTAACGATTTCTTCACCTTTCACCCCCCAATTCATTAGTACTACTCATAAAACATGAAAAAAATATATACTCATATGACTCATAACTCGATATTCGTAACTCGCAACTTAAGTTATTAATAATAGCAAACCCCACGTTCATGTCAAACCTTTTCCCTTGCACAGTTTGATATAATTTGTTTAAATACCTTAAGGTGCGAATAAATATTTTGTTGTTCTATTTCAAAATATAATCTTTTCCCGAGCGATGAACAACAGACTAACCGAAATTATCTCTGCTATTGAAAAGCCCCTCCAGTTCGCCTCTAGAAATCAGTTTCGTCATCTCGATGCCATAAAAGGATTGGAGCTCCATATTCATACCCTGGTACAAGAAGCAATCTCTTTATCAGTTGAACCACTTAAAGAAAGGTTTCAAGGGTTATTCGCTCAATTTCATGGATTTGATTCCTTGGATAGTAGTCTTAAGAGAGAGAAGGTTGAAAGTGCTTTAGGTATCATTGCCCAACTCAGGGGGAAAGAGGTGGGGACCCCTGCTCCTTCCCTTACTTCTGCTCATGGGTGTCCAGGAGAGATGAAGCAGCTTTCCACTCCCATTCAGTATATAAAGGGAGTAGGGCCTAGGCTGACGGAGATACTTTCCAGGAAAGGCATCTATACCATCGGGGATGCACTCTACTTCTTGCCCAGAAAGTATGAGGATCGACGAAGGATTAAAAAGATAGCGGAGGTCACACCAGCTATCACTGAAACGGTGAAGGGAATCATACTGATGATAGATGTTGTTCCCTATCGTGGAGGGAAAAAGAGAATTTTTGAAATAGCCATCAGCGATGGAAGTGGTATGCTGATGGCTAAGTGGTTTCAGTTTAACGAGAGGTACATGAAAAAGAGGTTTAAAAATGGACAGCATGTTATTCTCTCCGGTGAGATAACGCAGTACCATCTTCAGAAGGAAATGCATCACCCAGATATCGAAATCATTGAACCCGGGGAAGAGAAAAACTGGGATTTTATGCAGATTATACCCATTTACTCTGAAACAGAGGGGCTTTATCAAAAGACGATGAGAAGGATTATGAAAAGGGTGGTAGAGGAATATGCAAGCGCGGTAATTGATGGGATACCGGTAACCATTAAGCAAAGACAGCGACTGGTGCCACTTTCAGAAGCGGTGAGAAAAGTTCACTTTCCTGATTATAATGATACTATTACCCTCTTAGGCGAAGGGAGATCACCTTTTCATCAGCGACTTATATTTGATGAATTCTTTTTTCTTGAACTGGGACTTGCCTTGCGTAAAAGAGGGGTAATGATGGAAAAAGGTATATCATATACTATATCAAATAGTTATATTAATAACTTAAAGTTGATACTACCTTTTAAACTGACCGCCTCTCAGGAGAGGGTAGTCGATGAGATCATGACTGATTTAAAAAAACCCTATCCCATGAACCGTCTGTTGCAGGGAGATGTGGGCAGTGGCAAGACCATAGTTGCCCTAATGGCATCGCTGGTAGTGGTTAAAAATGGTTATCAGGCAGCATTTATGGCACCCACGGAGATTTTAGCTGAGCAGCATTACGCTACGGTTGAGCCGCTTGTTGAGCAATTAGGCTTAAAGGTTGCACTTTTAACCAGCAGTGTTAAACGTTCAACAAAAAATACCATCTATCAGGAGATAGAGGAAGGAAGAATACATATTATCATAGGAACTCATGCCCTTATTCAGGAGGCAGTTAAGTTTCATAAACTCGGTCTCGCTATCATAGATGAGCAGCATCGGTTTGGTGTGATGCAGAGGGCTATGCTCAAGAAGAAGGGGATGAATCCCGATGTGCTGGTAATGACTGCGACACCTATTCCTAGAACGTTGGGGCTCACCGTGTATGGTGATCTTGATAGTTCACTTATAGATCAGATGCCGCCCGGAAGGCTACCCGTGATAACAAAACTGTACCATGAACGGGAAAGGGAAAAGGTGTACCAGAAGATACGACATGAGGTGGAAAATAGAAGGCAGGTATTTATAGTATATCCACTAATTGAGGAATCTGAAAAACTGGATCTGATGAATGCAACCCACATGGCTGAACACTTACAGAATGAGGTGTTCCCCCACTATAGAGTTGGTTTACTCCATGGTAAGATGGAGGGAGAAGAGAAAGAGAAGAGAATGTCTGATTTCAAGTCTAAAAAGGTTGATGTCCTGGTGTCCACTACGGTGGTGGAAGTGGGTATTGATGTCCCCAATGCGTCTCTCATGGTGGTTGAGCATGCAGAGAGATTTGGGCTCTCTCAACTTCATCAATTGAGAGGCAGGGTAGGGAGAGGGGCTTATCAATCTCAGTGTGTGTTACTTGCTCAGTATAGTAAATCTGATGATGCACAGCGAAGGCTAAAAATCATGGAGGAGACTACTGACGGATTTAAGATTGCGGAGGAAGATTTTTCGATTCGTGGTCCAGGTGAGTTTCTGGGCACACGGCAATCGGGTATACCGGACTTTAGAGTTGCCAATATTGCCAGGGATATAAAGATTCTTCATGAGGCAAGGAAAGAGGCGTTCCAGCTTGCCGAAAGAGATCCATCGTTGTCATTTCCTGAGCATAGTGCTACCAAACTAGTTTTAAAAGAACGGTGGAAGGGGAGGCTAGAACTGGCGAGTATTGGATGAAAACAGTTTACAAGCAGAAAGGAAAAGGCTATGAAAGGCTATGAAAGGCTATGAAAGGCTATGAAAGGCTATGTTCAGGTCTATACAGGTAATGGGAAGGGGAAAACAACAGCGGCCATAGGGCTTTCTGTGCGAGCAATTGGTGCTGGTTTAAGAGTATTTTTAGCCCAGTTTGTCAAGGGAATGGTCTATAGCGAGTTAAAGTCGCTTGAGCGTTTTTCACCACAGCTCATAGTAAAGCAATATGGTCGGGCACAGTTTGTACACAACAAACCTACGGAAGAAGACATTGCGGCAGCAAGGGCGGGATATGAAGAGGTGAGAAAAATTGTAACATCGGGGAAATATGATTTAGTTATACTGGACGAGGCAAACATTGCAGTTCATTTCAAAATGCTTTCTGTTGAGGATTTATTAAGGATAATAGATGAGAAGCCAGAATCGGTAGAACTCATTTTTACAGGGAGAAACGCTGATCCACGATTAATTGAGAGAGCTGATGTGGTGACGGAAATGAAAGAGGTTAAACATTACTATAAAAAAGGAGTTGCCGCGAGACCGGGAATAGAAAAGTAAGAAATTCTGATGCTACTTTTTGACAACAATCTTACCCTTAGGTTCAGATACGATCTCTCCTACGATGGAAGCTTCCTCCATTCCTTTCTTTCTGATCTGATCAAGAAGCATAAGTGATTTTTCTTGAGGGGTTGAGATCAAAAGCCCTCCTGATGTCTGTGGATCAAAAAGGATATCAATCAGTTCTGGTGAGAGAGAAGGGTCTAGCTCGATCTGCTTAATCCGGAATTTTTTGTTGCGGTTTGTTCCTCCTGGCACCAATCCCATTTTTGCGTATTCTTCAGCTTCAGAGAGAAAGGGGATGGAAGAGCTAGTGAGAATCATTCCCACATCACTTGCTTCAATCATCTCACAGGCATGTCCTATAAATCCAAAACCGGTGATATCAGTACAACTATTGACTCCTATGACTTGCATGAGTTCTGATGCATCTCGATTCAAAGCAGTCATCACCTTAGTTACCTTGGAGAGGGCTTCTGGAGATGCTGTTTTGGCTTTAATAGCGGTATTGATAATTCCCGTGCCCAATGGCTTGGTGAGGATGAGTCTGTCACCAGGTTTCGCACCAGCATTAGTGATGATCTTCTTAGGGTGAATTACTCCTGTAACCGAGAGCCCATATTTTAATTCTGAATCCTCAACACTGTGACCACCTACCAGTGTCACCTTTGCTTCTCTCATTTTATCGAGCCCACCCCTCAGAATTTCCCTTAGCACTGTTACGTCCATAGTCTGAGTAGGAAAGCACACGACATTCATGGCGGTGAGAGGTGTTCCTCCCATGGCGTACACATCAGAGAGGGCATTGGCAGCGGCAATCTGGCCAAAGGTGTAAGGGTCATCAACAATAGGGGTGAAAAAGTCTATAGTCTGAACGAGGGCAAGCTCATCAGATAGTTTATAGACACCCGCATCATCAAAGCTTTTTAGTCCCACTATCAAATTGGGGTCATCTATCAACTCTAATCCCTGCAGTGCCTTGACCAGATCCTCTGGGCCGAGTTTTGAGGCTCACCCTGCACCCCGAACCATTTCAGTGAGAAAAGGGGTTTTTGATGAGCAGCCTTTGGAGGTATTCATTTATTTTCCTTTAACATTACAGGACTCTTCAATGTTGTCAAAAATATGAGATTGCTTTACTGCGTTCGCAATGACAAACTCACGCAACTATAAGCAGTTAAAGTCATTGCGAGAAACGAAGGTGACGAAGTAATCCCGACCAATGAAAATAATTAAAAACAAATGTGAAGATACTATTTTGGACAGGATTGAGGACTCTTATATTCTAACTTTTACATTCTGACTCATGAATTCTAAATTCTTATTCCTGACTCCTGATTGCTCTCTTTTGCCTCCTCTCTTTTTCTCATTTTCACATTTATTATGATGATTTTCAATAAAAATGTTTTTAGATTGCATGCGACAAGGTTAGGTAGTAAAATAAGTATGCTACACGATCCATGATGCATGATTCACGTTACAGGACATCTTGTGTCGTTTTTCTTACGTCCTGCATTTTTTTATAGTTAAAGAAGGAGGTATGCAATGAAAGTTGTCGCCTTTAATGGAAGTCCTCGAGAAAAGGGTAATACCTTCCAGTCTCTTACGGTAGTGCTTGACTTTTCTTGGACAGTTGTGGGGTGACCAAATGGCTGAAAGCCGCGTCAATACTGGATCGTTACCTGAAAAATGCCAAAAAGGTAGTGCCACAGAATATACATTTATTTCTTGATTTATAGGCTTA
>Ga0315274_10002907_pt1 | contig 25479 bp, 35 predicted proteins | sample YL17G02_20_MG_FD_203700 | JGI IMG/M metagenome (GOLD analysis project Ga0315274, IMG submission 203700) | Sediment microbial communities from Yellowstone Lake, YNP, Wyoming, USA - YL17G02_20 | ecosystem: Environmental > Aquatic > Freshwater > Lake > Sediment | place: USA: Wyoming | collected...
CCTCCTTCATTGTCACTGCCATCGCGACTGTCTTCTTCGCCGCCTTCACAACATCATCGGTCGTGAAATTGCGCTTCTCCTTGAACGCCTTGATGTTGGCTGCCCTCACGGCCTCTTCAATCTCGGCGCCGCTGAATTGATTTGTCGCCTCAACGATTGAAGGAATGTTGAAATCGCTTGGGTCCCGCTTGTTCTTGCGGATGTGGATTGCGATGATTTCCGTCCGCTCACTGCTTGTGGGGAGGTCCACTGAGAATATCTCGTCGAACCTGCCCTTCCTACACAATGCTGAACCTGCGGACTCAAGCACCTGAATGTCATTCGCCGTCGCCACGACGAACACGGCTGCCTTCTTCTCCTGAAGCCATGTCAAGAGAATTGTAAAGACTCCTGCCTTCGTGCCTGCATCGCTGTTGTTGGATGACGCTACGCCTGCCATCGCCTTTTCGATTTCATCTATCCATAGGACACACGGCGCTACGGCTTCGGCAATCTTCGTCATCTGGTCCATTGCACGCTCTGACTGTCCGACAAGGCTACCCATTATCTTGCTGGCGTCGAACTTCAGGAGGGGCATCTTCCACATGCTGGGAATCATCTTGGCCACCAGGGACTTTCCGCAACCTGGAACGCCAACCAGAAGAACACCCTTTGGCGATGGGATTCCCCTCTCGCGTGCCTTGTTTGTGAACAGGTCCGCTCTATCGGACAAGAACTCCTTGAGATTGTCCAGCCCGCCGACATTTGCCAAATCCTCGACGGCTTCCCAATACTCAAGAATTCCGCTCTTCTTGATGACCTGCTGCTTCTCCTTGATAATGGAGTCGATGTTGAACCGCTTGAACTCCACTACGGTCTTTGCCAGAGCGTTTTCGATTTCCATGCGTGTGAGCCCCATGCACGCTTTGATTATTGCTTCCCGCTCACCGTTCTGGGGAACTGGGACTCCATCGCAACTCTTGCTCTTGAGCATCTCATCCAAAATCAGGCTGACTTCCTGCTCTGTCGGAAGCCCGTAATCATCCGCTGTGATTTCTTTGGACAACCCGTCGGGGATTGTCATGCTCGGGCTTATGATGACGATGCTCTTCTTCTGCGGGGGTAACTCACGAACTGCGTCCCGAAGAAGGCGTTCGATAACTGGGTCTCCCATAAACTTATGGAAGTCCAACAGAACATACACTCCCTGCTCGCAGTCTTGGCTCAAAATGTGCCTCAAGATTTCATCAGGTTGTGCTGTCCCGTCGACGGGCCTGTTGTTCATAATCAGACCCTTTGTTACGGACCAGACCCCAATGTTCCGCACCATGCTCCTGAGTTCGAAGAGGACTCGCTCCTCTTCCCAACTCCGAACATAGATGACGGGGTATCGGGCTCTAATCTGCAACATTATTTGATGCCCTTCTGACGTCACTTGCTCAACTCCTTTATTGCTTCTCCCTTATTTCCTATACTTCCCTTAAATTCCCTAATACATACTACATATATATATATTTCCCTTATAGGGGATATGTGGGATGGGGGACTCGCTCCCTCGTTGGGGACTACTTACTGCTCCCCCATGCCACTTCGCTCGCTTGTTTCCTGTGCCTTATCCCCTATGTCCTAACAAGTATTATAATGCAAATCCCCTATATATACATTCCCCTTATAGAAGCAATCCCCTTATATCGGGACAGTATACCATATATGATATATACACTGTTGATAATCTGTATTATCATCCCAACATATATATAGGGGAGTTGTATTAGGGGAATATAAGCCCGTATTGGGACCAGAATGAGCATGGGAAAGCATAAGGGGGCGAAAAGTAGTATGGGAAAGCAGCGACAGGTTGGGGGAACCGATTGCGAGGACGAGCGACAAGTCTCCCCATCGGGGTCTCACTTTTCAAGCATATTCCCTATGGGTGCCGTCCAGACCCATACTGACGGCACTAATGGGTTGTCGGACCCTCATAGGGAAAATTACCCATTAGTGGCATACTCGTGCAGACCAAGTTCCACGAACCTACGAGATTCTTTGGAACACCATTGTAATCACTTTGGTCAAACACTTAAAATGGAATCTATGTCAATCCCAGAAACCCCAAAGAACCTCTACAATGAGAACTTATTACTATTAGGATTATCTATTCAAAACAAAATCCCTATTAAATCCTTCGTAATACCATTTTATAATGAAATAAGAAATATAGGATTAATCTTTAAAAATTTTAAGCAAGACTGTTTTATTAACAAAAGTGAAAAAGTTATTAATACAATTATCGACGAAAGATTTATATATACAAGTTGCATTACATTATTTGATGGGGTTCGGAGAATCCCACAAAGGGAAAAATGGAGTGTAGTGACATGGCGAAGAATGACAACAAGGGTAAGGAGATGAAGCCGGTGAAGGACAAGCAGGACAAGCAGGTCAAGTGGGTCGTTCGTGAGCAGGCCGATGGAACGGCAAAGCTCAGCATCCAGAACGCTGGAAGGGCTGGCAAGTTGTTCCTGTGCAACAAGGACGCAAGCCTGGTCGAGGTTCTGAACGCAGAGTCGTTCAAGGCAGCCTGGCAGGACAAGGCCGTTTCCAAGACTGGAAAGACCACGGGTGGCAGGTTCATCAGCGCCCATGTGAAGGTCGCTGGCGAGCAGGCCGATGAGGTCAAGAAGGACGTCTTCGCCAATCTGGGCGGAGTCGTAAGGCTCATCCAGAACGGCGGGCTCAAGGGCTCTGGCCGCAAGATAAAGGTCGAGGTTATCCCTCTGGCTTAGGCCGAGGGATAATTTCTCTTTTTTTATTTCTTTTTTATTTTTTTTTAAGTATTTATTTAAAATTTCAGTTCGACCGAAAGGTAGGTTAACACGGTGGTGAGAAAATGGTTGAAAGCAAAGAAGCAAAAATACTTAAAAAGATATTAGATGTGCTAATAGAAGACGAAGATGCTGTGGAGAATCTTCTTGACAATCTTTTTGAAAATCATGACGCAAGTATTTTCTTCGATTTCGTAGCAGACAAGTTGGATACCAATTCTATAGTTGGTCATCTAATTGATACAGAAAAAGTAACCGAAGAAGAAATACTTGACTGCATTGATGACGAAGATATAGCCGATTATTTAGAAGGTCAAGGATTCACCATATCCGATGAAAGGAATGGCAAGAAGAAACGGTAATTCCTCTCATCTCTCTCCCTTATTTTTTTTTAGTGTTTAATTTAATTATTTTTAGTACTAATCGAATGGATTCGATTGACATTTTTTTAAACACCTAAATTAACTCTGATAGAAATCTATATATATACCAGTTGTATAAGATAATATGTTAATAGGAATATATATTAGATAGATTGTGTATATATGGGGATATGATGAACATGATAGATGATACAGAATTCGATAGTATCGTCGCAAACGAGGAGTATAACTATATCTCACGGAACAACATGACTTTGATATTTTCATCCGAGCAAGAAGCAAAGAGTTTCCTACACACAAAAATTAAACCAAAGAATTACCCAACAATTAAATTTGAGGTGTGTGGGGATGACGGACAATATTTAATTCACTATAAATCAGTTCGTCAAATGAAGCAAGAAGAACTATTCAAGCACATAAAAGTGGATAAGAAAAGGATGATTGCAAAGGAAGCCATATATAGTGCAACAGATACAGTATTTATGGAAACTATTAAAAATTTCCCAAGTGGATATGCAGAACTTGGATTACCCAGCAAGAGTTGTGGGATTGGAAAGAAAGTTTGAATGGGGGGTTGTATTTGGAAGTAGAATATGTATTGAAGGCTGAAAGAAAAGACCTCACAGCAGACAAAGAGGGCAAACCAGTTTCAACAGTGACAATTGCACGAGGACATACTATTATCAAGGTTCCGTGCATAAGTGTTGATAGTGGTCCAGATGAAATCATAAAACCCTTTGATGATTTCCACAAACCAGAAGGAGATGGATATTTCCGAATATCAATCTGGGAAACTGGTGGGGCAGAATCCAATTCTGGAAAATCTGAAATAGTGTGTGGTCCAAAAGGTGAGAAATTAAAACCTGTTAGGATTATCAGGAAGAAAGAAAATGCTAATGGGCAACATGCTTTGTTTGCTGGAAAAGCATTTGTTGTTGTTAGCGTTACTCAACACCGAAACAACTTTACTGTTTCAATTTCTGATTACGAAATTGACCCTAATTCTGGAACTGTTAAATCAGCAACAATTGGAACTTGGGAAATCGGATATGTCAAGGATATTAAAAATCCAGAAGTTTTTAAAGACATACCCGAATCAATCAAAGACTTTACGGATGCAATAAAATCTGCTATGGAAAAGTCTTTGCATTACAGATGTGATGACCCTCATTATTACGCCGACGGGGATAAATCGGCAGATAAGAAAGTGTAAGGGGTATATAATCGAACAGAATGAAACAAGCAGGTGAAGCCGAATTGTTTGTTTCAGCGGGGTTCTCCCGCTTAATCAATCAATGTAGGTTCACCTCACAAGGAGAGTGAAGCCGATGGTTGGGTTAGGTAGAAAGGCCGAGATAGTAAAAAGGATACATGAAGTAAGCGGAATGGTTGAAATCATCATAAAGAATGGTGGTTTAGCGGGAAAGTTGTTCCAGTATAGAATCATCGGGAACGAAGATAAATTCCAACGAGTTATAACAGGTAAGGGATTTATCGGAACATTGAAAGACAATGGGATAGCAAGAAGTCGAAAGGATGCTATCCTTTTGAAAAAGAACTGTTACATTACTAATAGTGTTATATGTTCAAGTGAGGAAGAGGCAAATAGAATTATAGAGGAGGTGAAAATACAATACCCAGAGGCGGCAAGACAAATAGATAAGGATAACAAGGAAAAGGCAAAAGAAAGGAGTAAACCATTTGTTGATTTACCAAACAAGCCTATTTATATGAAGTAATTCCGAGGGTGATTGAATGACAGAACAATGGACTATACAACCCGAGGAGTCCTATACACCAGAAGAAAAGGAGTTCTGTAAGTTCCTTTCTGATGTGTGTGGGGTAAAAATTCTTTTAGGATTCGGACCTCTTGAATCTTGGGCTGTTCAAAAAGAACAACTTATTGTTATTGATAAGCAAGAGCATGCCAGAGCACTTGTTGTAGCAACACTTCAAAAGAATTACAACAGTGCTCTCTTATTACTTTCACAAACATTATCACACTTGATGGCTCATGTAAAAGTAACCACAGAAGAACACGATGTTACATTCTATCAAACTCAAGTGGAGTGTTTAATTATATTAATGAATGGTATGATTAAATCAAAAAAGGCAATTCATTCTACCAGAGGAACAGGTAGAAAACAAAAAGATTATCACAAGAGTATTATATTTAAGAGTGCAAAAATAAGAGATACAGTGATTGAGTCTCTAAAGAAAACAGTTTCATCAATAAGAATAAAAGTAATAGATGAGCACAGAATAGAAGTAACATCAGGTGAATTAGAGTGGGGTACATATATTAGACTACTTAATACACTAAATCAATTGGGTGAGTTCTATAAAATGGACATGAAAATTGAAAGAGGAAAGTGCAAATGATATTGTATAGAATTGTATATACAAAATTGTATATACAATTATAATACAATTCTATAAGATATATATATATATGAAATCATCTCTATCTTCTATTCCTATTGTCGGGGGATGAGGGAATATCGAGAGGAACGGGAATGTTGATATGACCTACACTAAACACATTAAAACGACGATATACAACATCTCGACAGGGGAAATTCTCAATATAACCTATGGTAGAGATTCAATGGAACATAAAACAATGGTTAGTGGGAGGTATTTTTCAGAAGAAACCAGAAGAAAACTGAGTGAGGCAAAAAAGGGAAAAAAGCGTGGACCTCGTTCAGAAGAGTGGAAGAAAAAGCAAAGTGAATCACATAAGGGAGGAAAGAATCCTTTATTTAGAATACCTCGTTCAGAAGAAGTAAGAAAAAAAATTAGTATAAATAATAATCTTCCAGAAGTTAATGAAAAAATTAAACGGGCAAGGTCAAAACAAATACTTCCAATAAAAGACACCAAACATGAACTTCTTATTTGTGTAATTAAACCAATAGAATATGAAATATATAATTTTATTGCCCATTTACATTTTACAAATGGTAAAGGATTTCATCATCAATGTGATAGTGTATTAATAGATTTAGATAAAGGTTTTCCAGTAGTTATAGAAGCGGATGGATGTTATACTCATGGACATAAAGAATGTGGATTTAAGAAGAGTATATGTGATGAAAGAGAAAAAGAAATTAATAATTATTACTCATTATTCTCGTCACGTGTTCTACGATTGTGGGAATGTGATAATTTGAAAAATTCCAATGAGCAATTTAAAAAGATATTAAATAAATTATACGAGAAGGTGAATTAACTTGGATGTAAGTATCACTCGAAACTTTAGAATAAGTTTGAAAACAACCCATTTTAATTCAGAATTCCCATCCATCATAGGACAGGTCGTAGGACGGGTGTGGAACCCTGATAAGAAAATTTGGGAAATACCCATATCATCTGTAAGTGATTTATGTCAATCCCTTAAAGAAGGGAATATTTGGAATGACAACGATATTGAAAAAATAAAAGAGTTAGTTGGTCAAATAATTGACCATACCAAGACTGATATTTCAGAAGTCACAAAGAACATCATATTACCATTAAGACCATATCAATTAGATACAGTAAAATTCTTTAAGAATAGAGGTTCAGCATTGGGTGCATTAGATATGGCTCTCGGTAAGACAGCCATCTCAATAGCATACTTATATGACTTATTGACTAACAAGAAAGTAACAAAGGGATTGTTAGTTGTTCCGGTATCAGCAATATGGCATTGGTATAGAGAAATCAAACATTTCTTTGGAGATAAAATAAGAGTATGTGTCATAGGTTTTGAAATTGACGAAGATGGAAATATCAAGAAGGTTAATAGAGAAAAGAGATTAGAACAATTGAAGTCAAAAGAATATGACGCATATATTATTAATTATGAGAAATTAATAGATATTGTTAATAATCCAGATATATTTGAACACTGGAACAATACTCATAAATTCATAGTAATAGCAGATGAAGTAACAAGGGTTAAGTCTTGGTCAGCACAAAGAACCAAGGCGATAAAACAAATCCCTGCAACATATAGGATTGGGTTATCTGGTAGGCCGATAGAAAACAACATCAATGAGTTTTACACAATACTCGATTGGATTTGGCCAAGGTGTCTTGGCTCATGGACAAAGTTTGAAAAGAGATTCACAATAACAAATAGATATGGAAAAATTGTGAGTGTTAAAGAAAAAGAAACAATAAAGGATATAGCGAGATATATAGCGATTCAATACAGCAGATATGAAGTATTGAAATATCTCCCACCAATTAATAGGAATCAGTATGATGTAGAATTATCACCAGAAGAAGAAATGGAATATAAGAAGATTGCAAGAAAAATTAATGATGAAATAGAAACATTGAAGTATGCTGATAATAGACATGGAATAATTAATGTTCTCGCTTTATTACAAGTATCCAGAATGTTCAGCGACCATCCAGTGTTGGTCAAGAATTCAAAATCAGATACAGCAATGAGTTTGAAGATAACAACAGGAAAATCAGCAAAGATGGATGAGTTCAGAATAATTTTAGATGAAATACTTAAATTGAATGAGAAGATTGTAGTGTTTTCACAATATAGAAAGATGATTGATTTATTGGAAGCGGATATTAATGTAAAATATCCCATGGTAAAAGTATACAAATATGTTGGTGGTGGAGGTTCATTACAAAGGCAGAGAATAATAGATAATTTCACATCTGACCAGAATCCAGCCGTATTCTTATGCACCGAAGCAGGTGCGTATGCAATAGAATTACAATGTGCTTCATACATTATAAATTATGACCTTCCGTGGAATCCTGCAGTTCTTGAACAAAGGATATCCAGACTACATAGACCTGGTCAGAAGAAATCAGTTACGGTAATTAATCTAGTAGTAAATGGTCCTAACAAGGTAGAATCAAGAATATTAGAGATACTATCTGAAAAGGACAAATTATATAAAGACATAATGGGGGTCGATAATGAGAGTTATGACAAACTTAACAATGAAAGTGAAAACTTGGTGGAATAATTTATTTAATAGGAAATTAAGAAAAGAACACGAAGAAGGATATGCAATAATAATAAAAATTCATGTGCTTCCAAGTGGAGAAGCAAGAATAACATATGACGGAAATTTAACATTAGCACCAAAAGTATTGGGTGAAGTAACAAAAATGATAAATAAGGAATTAGAAGAAAAAGAAGAAATGATAATAAAATATGATAAAAAGTTTACTGTAATTGGTAAAAGAGAAGGTGGAGTTCTCTCTAAAGCTACAATAAAAGAGGAGGCCGAGCATGGTAGAAACAAGCGATTTGCGTGAATGGGCAGAAAGATTGAACAAACCGGAAGGAGAACTTAAGGCAGAATTGGATACCCTTTATAATTCCAGTCTGCTACAAGGAATCCCCAATCCAGAAGACCGAACCCGTGAGGCTTTGAGGATATTAAAGAACAGATATTATAGAGGCCTCATGGTTGCGGGTCTTGAAGGAGAATTTAGTGTAATGATATTCCGAAAGAGTGCCGTCAGAAAGGTCACAACTGATAGAAACGGTCAAAAGGAAGACCGTGAAGTCATGAACATATTTGGAATAGGAAAGAAAGAAGGCACAAAGGATTATCAATACATGAGAATATCTGCATGGGGTGATGATGTAAAGAATGTAATTACCTTCAAACCATACACTGTATATAAAGTGAATTTGAAGGAGAGGTCAAACAATTTCTCCATCACCCAAAACACAAAGTGGGTTATGGATAAGACATTGACCAAGGAAGTTGCTCTCAATCTGGTTAGAAAGACAATGGAATCAATCCCTTACACAAGTTATCCACAGGCAGCGGGTAACAAAAAGAATTATGTAATTGAGGGGTCTATAATCAGACATTTTAGTTCCGAAAGAGATGGCAGAAAGTTCTGTATGTATGGTATAAAGCCATCCGATATGGATAGCATAGAAGACCTGATAACGACACAGGGATTGACTGCATGGATTGAACCAGATATGATGGTATATGGGGATGACTCTCTGGTGTTATTGATTGGGCAATTCAGTAAAGGGAAAGATGAAAAGACAAACTTTAATTGTGATACCATTGTTCCCGTAATTGAATACCCAATGCAACAAGACGACGGGACTAGGTCGAATATCCCTGATGATGTGTTTGGTTCACCGTTCCCGAAACCAGAAGCACCAACTATTAAGGCACAACAGCCAGTTAAGAGTGTGCCTATACCGTTATCTCAGCCAACCACACCACCAAAAGCACAAAAGAAGGATGAAATGTTCGATAATGTTAAAATAGTGAAGAGCGATTCGGATGACCCATTCGCTCTTTAAATAAAAAGGGGGAAAAGTAATGACACCACAGCCGAAGCCGGGTGGAAGATTTGATAATATAGAGCCGTTACCACAATTTGACTTAAGTCCAGATGTTGGACCGGCCAAGATTGTGGTAACGATTGCGGGAGAAAAAGGGGATGGAAAAACAACAACAGCATTATCATTCCCAGGTAAGATAGCAGCAATAACATTAGACCGAAAGACAGGTTTGATTAAGGACTGGATGAAAGCGGACAATGTTGATGTGTATAATGGAGTTAGATATTACTCCGAAGATTCTAGTGATGAAGGAACTATTGTGGGTGCAGGAAATACAACATATAATTATATCCATGCTCTATTATCCAAACTTCAAGAAGAAGGTAAATATGATTGGATAGTAATAGATGGATTAGAAATCCTACACCAGATATGCGAACAAGTTATGAGGTTCAAACATAAATTAGGACCAACAGATGGATTCGCAAATCTGAATTGGTGGAAAGAGCGAAGAATGTTCTTGCGTTCAATTCACAACAAGGCATTGAACGCGGCAAGAAGGGGAATAATATATACAACATATCTTGAATTCGTTACGGATGTTGTTGATAACGAAAAGACAGTTTCAGGAAAGAAGCACCCAAAGTGGGTCGATGTTGTATTGCTGGAAACAGATATTGTCCTTCATGCTTATTCAAAAGAAGAATTGACCAAGAAGAAATATTTTGTTAAGGTAATATCGAGTAAGAGACCAACATTCATAAAGGATGTTGGTGTTCAGATAGATGTTACAGGACCTAATTTTGAAAGGTTGTTTTCTCAATTGCCAGATTTACCTCCACAAGAAGAACAGCAAATGGTGGTTGTAAGAAGGCCGACTATTCCACAACCTCAACAACAACAACCAATAGTGCAATCTCCTACAGTTCAAGGTAAAACAGTAGATAATGATAATCCGTTTTAAGGGGGTAAGATAATATGGTAATAGTTATAGGAAGTCCAAAAGCCGAATGGATAGAATTTCTGGATAAAATATCCGCTGGAGATATAGTGTCGAATGTAGTCTTTTCAATAAGAGAGGACAAAAAGGTTCATGTTGAAGAAATAGCACAGGATAACACTGCTATAATGAAGGCAACATGGACACCAAAGACAGTAACTGGTGAGGGTGATATAACAATAAATCCCGAAAAGATAAAGAAAGCAATACATGCCCTTCCTGATGCTGGTCCAATAACAGGAGAATTTGATGGGGCAATTGCAGTATTCAAAGGTGCAAAGAGATATGTAAAGTTCAAATTGCCTGAAGCAGGAGAAAGAAAGGATATATCAAAGATTCCAAAGTTCGACAAGCATCTTGTCGAGTTGGAGATTGACGCAAAGGTTATTGAGCAGAATCTATCAAATGGAATTCAGGCAACAGAAATGGAATCACCAAGATATGAATTTGTCTATGAAGGAAGCGTTCTCACAGCAAAGATTGGAGATTTCGCTTCTGATGGAAATGAAATGGGATTTCCTTTGGCCACAAGTCTAGCAAAGGGGACAGGCGGAGAGGAGAAGTTCTCTTCGTCTTTCAATGATACATTAAGGGAGATATTAAAGATTGGCGGAAAGATGAAGGTATCATTAGGAAGTAATTATCCCGCCAAGTTAGTATCGAAGAGCCCAACAGTTGAGATTGAATATATAATCGCACCAGCGATTCCTAAAGAATAAATGGGGGTAGTATATGACGGAGAAGAAGCCAGTTAATAAGAAGCCAGACAAAAAGAAAAGTGAGACAAAAAGGATATTCTCCAAGAGTATGAAGAATGTTGGAGATGTTCTAGTATCCGACGATAAAGAACTTGCAGAATTTGGTAAACAAGTTGAGATAAGGAGTCGTGTTAGGAAAGATTATGGACAAGCCACCAAAATGGATATTGATATAATTGTGATGGCTAATAGAAAGCCTGAAGTTGTAATCACGACTCAGATGGAACTTGTCGACTTTATCTCTTGGGCAAGGAATGTTGTAGCAAAGGCCTATAAGGTATCCTCATTTGGAACAGTGGAGCATCTATATAAGATACTCCAGAAATGGAAGGATGTAGAGAGAGAAGTTGAAGAAGCCCTAAAGTAAGGTTGGTATATATGAGTCGTCAAATTAAAAAGAATAAAGTTTGGTTTGACGACTCTCTTTCTAAACCAACAAAAGAATGTAGGCAGGCATTTCATAAAGATTGTCCTGACCCGAAAAGATGCCCATGCTATTGTCATAGACAGAAGGACAAGGTGATTAAATGAAGAATGATGACTATATAAATCTATTAAAGGAATTGAAAATGGATGGTATGGAAAGGTCATTAGCATCACCTAAACAATTTAGGGTAAACACAATTAATACTTTATTATTGAATATCAAGATGTTGAATAATGGACCAAATCCAGTATGGATGAGTCAGAACAGATATGTAAATGGAGATTCTGTTATTGCCGAAAAGGTGTTTGTAGAATTTGAGGGAAAAGGCCCAAAGGTTCTTGAACAATCAATATCCCATTCTGATATGTTAAAATTACTTGAATTTACAGAATCACATGGAATCCGAATGGTTGTATTACATTCAGGTAATAAATCATTTCATACTTACATTCACATTAAAAATGAAATTGATAATCCCGACAATTTCACAAGAAGATATGAAGAAATAGGTAGAGGAATTGTATCATCACTCAAGTTACAGTCTGTTGATATGAAATGTTGTGAACCAAAGAGATTACATAGAGTTCCATTAACCAACAAGAAAGGTCAGAAGAGTTGTATACCAATTCCTGTTAGTATGTTAACTGATATAAAGTCTATTCTTGAATTAGCAGAAAATCCAATTATCAGGTTAGGAACATATAGAACAAAAGGAGATGAAATAGGTTTAAATGATTTCCTAAATCTCGTGAGGAGTGGTAAGTCGGCACATTCTCCTGATTTTTTTGAAACCCCACAGCAGACACAGCCGCATTATCACTCCTCTATTTCTATGCAAGAAAACGATTTCCTTAGTTATTTAAGAGAAATAATAGTTCAGAGGTGTGTATTAAACGACTTATTAACTGTTCATCCAGAACACGAAACACGAGTTGCATTGATGGGATTATTAAATTTCATGGATTATTCAACTGATGAGGCACAAACTCTTGTAGATAAGATAGCAGATTTTGCACAATGGGATGATAAAGGAAATGCCGGAGATAGAAGGTATTATGTAGACCATGCAATAAGAAGGGGATATAAATCATACTCATGCAAGAAGTTGTGTGATAAAGGGTTAAAGTGTATTGGTAAAGAGTGTTCTTTGTTTGGGAGGTAAAAATATGCCGAAGAAAATTAAGGTTAAATGGAAGTTTGAAAGGGGAACAGAAGCTGTCGAAAGGAATATGGGAGTATCCAGTGAAGAATTCACAAAATTATTAGTGGCTCTAAAAGATTTCTTCGTAGAATATGTAGATTCTAATAAAGACATGGATGTTACTAAAGACCTGAATAGAATGTTTACTGTAGTGATGGAGAATATTCTAAATTCAGAAAAATATAATGAAACAGAAAAGATTCTATTAATCTTTGAAATGGGTAAATTCTATAACCACGAAGAAGACCATTTAGAAAAAGAAAGAGTAATAAGAATGATAGTTGGGGCACAAATTATGGGTCCAGGTATAGGAATAGTTACTAAAGAAACAGTAGAAGCCCACAAGAAAGAAATGGGATGTGATGGAGACTGTAAAAATTGTAAAGATAAAGAGGAAAAACACAGGAAAGCCGCTATGGAAAGATTTGGAAAAATGAAAGAAGAAAAAAAGAAGAATGATGCCGAAAAAACAAGTGGATTGTATGGGTGATGAAAATGAAATGTGCCAGTGCAGAATGTAAGAATGAGGCAACATTCAAAGTCCTTTGTGATGGAGCCCCGTGTGATATTTGTGATGCTTGTCTTATTGTTCATGTAAGTCATGCTAAACATATAAAAGTCCTAAATGTCTATATTCAGCGTGATTGGTTGAAAGTAAATCCAGAAGTCAAAATAATACCAAAGAATCAAAGGTGATTAATATGGCAAAAATGCAAGGTTGCACAGATGGAAAAACCACAATATTATGTGTTTGCCGTCATTGTGGATGTTGTTATGGGTCAATAGAATGTGAAGATTTCAGAATCCAAAATCAAGCCAGAGTTGTAAGAGGATTAGTTAGTGCAGATTGCACATATCCGAGTCATCAGAGACCTGGGGTGAATGTGTGTGGCAGATAGATGTTTGTGAACCTCAAGAACTCATAGATTACTTTGTAAAGAAAGGTGGGAAGATGGAGAGACTCGAGGTAGGGGATTATATATTTGATAGTATGGTTGCCTTTGAAAGAAAATCTGATGACTTCCTGAATTTCAGTCATATGTTATCACAAATAGATGAACTTGTTGATACCTTCCCATTCCCATTCCTAGTGGTTGAGAAATCATTATCAGTCTTGATAATGAAATCACAAGAGGTATATCATAAGAATATGCTTCCTAATATATTGGGGACTATAGCGAGTCTATCAGTTAGGGGTTGTCCACCAATATTTTGCGATAATCAAACTATGATGTTACAAATTATGGAGAAATTAGCAGAGAAATCTTTAGACGGAAAAGAGCGAGGGATGAAAAGGATGTTAAGAACTCAACATCTCAATGAAGATGATATAGCAATTAATGTCCTTCGTGGATTTAAAGTAGGTATGAAAAAGGCAGAAGATATCGCAAATAAATATGACGGGGATGTTAGAATTATAGTAGATGTTCTAATGAATCGTCCAGAAGAACTTAAAGAAATATGTGGTATTAGTGATGGAACAATTGATAAAATTAAAGCCAATGTTAATGCTAAAAGAACAGGGGGAATAAAAAATGGAGAAGCCGTTGACGGAAAAACTCAGACCGAAGACCCTTTCTGATGTTGTCGGTCAAGAAATGAACATAAAGGTATTGAAAGATTGGGTTGAAAAATTTAATTCCAATTCGTTTCAATTTCCAAATATGTTCTTTTTTGGTCCACCTGGGACTGGTAAGACTTCTACAGCGAGAGCATTCGTTACTGAAATATTAGGACCTGGTAGAAACGGGTGTATGGAATTGAATGCCTCGAATGACCGAAAGATAGAAGTTGTAAGGACCAAGATTAAAGAATTTTGTTCATCTATGCCTATGAACAAAATTAATATTGTCATATTGGATGAAGCAGAGAAGATGACCTCTGACGCACAAACGGCTCTTAAAGCAATAATAGAAGAGCATAATGGAACAACAAGATTCATAATAATTTCTAATGAACCAGAGGGTGTAATTGAGCCAATTCGTTCAAGATGTTCGCAAATGTTCTTTGGCAGATTATCGGATGAAGATATAGAATCATATATAAAGAAGATAGTAGTCGGAGAAGGTATGAATATTAATTCTGACGCATATGGAGATATAGTTTCAGCAGTAGATGGTAAGCCAAGAGATGCTCTAAACTTCTTATCCAAATTAACATCATTCAGTTTAATAACAAAAGAGATTGTTCAAAAGATATCAAAGGATACATCTAAAATAGAATGGGACTCTATTTATAGAAGTATTACAGTAAATCCTATGACAGCAGATAAGAAAGTTGTTGAATTAATTGAGAAAGAAGGTGTAGACCCAAGAGAGATAATAACACAAATGTTAAATAAAATACTCGACGATAAGGAATTATCTGATAAAATAAAACCTGCATTGGTCACAAAGATTGCTGAATATGATTTCAGGATAGCATTAAGGGGAACACCAAGAACACAAATAAGATGTATGATTTGGTCTTTCTACCATGCCATGAAGAACGCAAAGGGGCAGGGGGGATAAATATAGCAAAGTCAAAGAAAGATATTACAATTGAGAATGGTGTTGAAGTTGAGATTTATTTTAAGGGTGTTTCAGCCTCTGGTAAGACTGTTCTATTACGAAGCGTAAAAGATTTCCTATTAGATAATGGATTACAAGTTGTTCCAGACGAGAATAAACATATGTTATATGTTAGAAATTAGAGGTGATTTAATGACACAGATTCACGATGATGTTATAAGAATAGTTGAGAAATTAATTTCACATTTATACAAAGGAGAATTACCTTTAAGATATAAGTTAGCGATAAATCAGTTAAAGAAGGAAATTCAGAACGCAAGTGAAGCACAATTAACAATGGCATTAATTGACTTAGACCAAGAAATCAGAAGAATATTATATGCGGAGGAGTGATAACATGGTGAGGAAAAAAACATTGGTTAGGAGAAAGTCAAGGTCGACTAGAGGGGCAGTAAGAGTGGAGAAGAATCCAATTGAAGACTTTATGGATAGTGCAAAGGAAATTATTGAAGATGTTAATGAACTCATGGAACATGGGGAGAGAATAGCAAAGTCATTAGAAAGGTTCGCTCCACCACAAGAACACACAAAGCTTGAGAGAATGATGTATGAATCTGTTCAAATGAGGGATGTAGACGCGGCGAACATTCTTGGAGTTCAGCAAAATGCAACAATAGAACAGATAGTAATAGCATTTAAGACAAAGATAAAGGATTGTCGACCCGATACACATCCAGAAAAGCAGGAAGAGTATCTAAAGTATTATTCAGCATACAGAATAATGATGAGCAAGAGAAAACAAAAAGTAACAAAGGGGGTTCCGAGAATTGACGTCGACCCCTAATGTTGATGATAAATTAGATGAAATTATTAAAGAAATCAAAAAGATGGTGGATGATGGAATTAAGGTTGCTGTTATAAAAGACCCAAGGACAAACATAATGGCAATAGCAATAGAGAATAAAGATGTTCCAGAAAATCACAGGGATAGGTTTAAGATAATAGTAAAGGGTTTACCAAAGAAGATTCAAACAATTCTTGATGGAGTGAATAAGAAGAAAGATAATAAATCCATGGTACAAGAAAATGAACAAGAACTATTAGTTGATGATGAACAATTAATTCGTGAGTTTAACAAAAAGTTGGTGAAGATGGATGAATCTGACAAGAGAACAAGAGAATAAAGCCAGAAGAATAGCAGTTCATGTTGAGAATATTCTCAACGAACTACATCCAGAATGGAATGAAGACTCAGAAATGGAAGAAACCCCTATTAGGGTTGCTAAAGCATGGATAGAATTGATAAGAGGATACTCTAAACCCGATTTTAATATGACTGCATTTCCGACAAAAGTAGAAGGTATGTTGGTAAGGCCAGATATTCCGTTTACCTCTATATGTGCCCACCACATGCTTCCATACTCAGGTAAGTGTCATGTTGGATTAATATATAAGGATAAGAAATTAGGAATATCAAAAATAATTCGTGCGGTTCAGTATTGGTCAGCAAGGTTCACATCACAAGAGGAGTTGACAGATTATATAGCAAACCAATTTGATATTATAATTAAACCTATTGGAGTAATGGTAGTGACAGAGGCTTATCATACTTGTGAATCAATAAGAGGAGTTAGAGTTCCTAATGTTCCAACAAAGTATGCTGTTATAAGAGGAGCATTTAAAGAAATTGCTACAAGAGATGAATTTTATAAATTGATTGGGAGGTGAATTTGTGGGAAATGGAAACTTATTTGAAATGGAATGCCCCAAATGTAAAACAATAATAAAGGGTGAAGTAGTAAAGGATAAGGTGTTAAACGGAGAAGATGTTATTTACACCTGTCCTAAGTGTGGAACCACTGTTAAGCACCCGTCAGATATTAAAATCGAAAAGGTAGTTACATGACCGAGTTTAGATTAGATGACGACTTCTTTGAAAAGAAGCCCGAAGACGAGTTAAGAGATTACTTCAGGGGAAATGAAGCACCTGTATGTAAGCGCATAAAGGACTGCTTAAATGACAAAAGAGAAATAACAATTCTTGAGCAAGATGGAGATATAAATATAGTATATCCAGCAATGAGAAGGCCAAGAATGTATGCGATAGCAGAAGAGCCAAAAGAATGGCAAAAGAATTGGAATTATAAAGTTGGTAAAGAAGGTGAATATAATATTATATGGATACTTGATAGGAAGGATTTATTTAAGTTTATAAAGTTTATGAAAGATATAAAGTTCGATATAAACATTGATAAGAAGGATTTAAAAGACGATAAAATAATTAATAGATTTGATGTGCTCGATGTGGTGGGTGGAGATACATGAAAGCAGTAATAACCAACATAACATATAGTGTTGATGCTGGGGAACTCAAAGTTTATCTCCACGGTCGAGCAGAGGATAGAAGAAGGGTCCTATTCGTTATGAAAGGAACCCAGCCACATTTCTTTGTTCCAACAACTACAAATGTTCCAAAGATGCCTGAAGTTGTATCTGTTGAACCAGGTTATAAATCAATATTCGGATTACCTTTGAAAAGGGTTAATGTGAAATATCCTTTCGATGTTCCAAAGGTAAGGGAAGGTCTTGACCATTACGAAGCAGATGTTCTATATGAATACAGAATCAGATATGATTATGGAATAAAGGGTCAAGTCATATTAGAAGGGGAAACTGTAACACCAGTAGATTCAGTTGGAGATGTTTTCCCGAAATTCGCTCTCATAGATATTGAGGTTGATAATTCTCATGGTGGATGGACACCAGATGTAGCAGAGGGTGAAGTGTTATCAATCGCAATATATGATTTAGATAATGATTTATGTTATGTTCTATTAAACACACAACCACACCCAATGAGGAGTAATTTCCCTGATATTTCAGATAAGGTTGCTGGGGTATTGAGGGAAAATAAGTTCCCAGACTATAAGATTAAGATAGTATATTGTAATAGTGAGAAGGAAGTATTAAACCTGTATAAGAAATACCTAACAGGTCCACACGCCCCCGATGTTTTGACTGCTTGGAATGGTTGGAATTATGATTTTCCATATCTTGAAAAGAGGTTCAAGAAAAATAAAATCCAATACCCAACCGGAATCGCTACCTTCGATTTTATGATAGGGTATGCAACCCTTTATAAAACACAACACGGAGAATTAGAATCAAATAGTTTACAAACTTGTGCTAACAAAGAGTTAGGAACAGGAAAACTCGACCTTTCAGGAGAACCTATTTATTCTCTTTACAGAAATGATATTGCTAAATTCACAGCATACAATATTGTGGATGTAATATTAATGTATGAAATGAATAAGAAAGTGGGGGTATTAAAACATTATCAAACTATGTCTGAAGTTGCAGGTGTTACTCTTGATGATGTTAATATGGAAACTAGAATTGTTGAGAACATGATATTCTTTATGCTAAAGGGAACTAGAACCGTTCTTCCATCTATACCTAAACACATGAAGGGGGCAGAATTCAAAGGTGAGGGTGCAGAAGTTCTCGAACCTGCAAAAGGGATTTTCAAGAATGTTGTTGTATTCGACCTTAAAGGAGAATACCCAAACATTATACGCTCATTTAACCTTTCACCAGAAACGATTTACTCTGGGATGCCTACAACTAACTCTTTCAACCTTCCTTATGGTAATAACACACATACCATTAAGAATGTGAGGGGTGTCCTTCCAAAAATCCTTGACAATATGATGAGTCTACGGGACGAAATGAAGAAAGACATGAGAAAGTATCCCAAAGGCACAACAGAGTATGAGGTAGCGTTCTCAAAGCAAGAAGCCTTCAAGTGGGTGATGAATTCAGTGTTTGGTGTCCTTGGAAATGAACATTTCAGATTAGCAAATAGAATATTATTCAACAATGTTACCGGAATAGGTAGGCTTCATGTTAAGTGGACAGCAGAACAGGCAAGAAAATGCGGATTGAATGTCCTATATGGGGATACAGACTCTGTTCTTGTTCAAATGAAAGATGAGACTACAAGGTTTGATGCTATTGATGTTGGAAATGATAAATTAGATAAACCAAATTATGATAATATAATTAATAAATCAAAGGAAGTTGAAAAGGTATTGAATGATTCATATATAGAATTCATAAAGCAATTCAACGCAACAGAATCATTACTTCATGTTGATTTAAAAAAGTTATATTTCAAATGGTTCCAAGGTGGAAAGAAAAAGAGATATGCAGGGGTTATAGTTTGGGATGGCGGAAAATATATAGACCGGCTTATTGAGATAACAGGGTTTGATGCCAAGCGTTCATCAACACCCCCGTATGCAAGAAAGATACAAAAAGAATTACTATGGAGATTATTAACTGAAGATGTTAAGAATGTTGAGGAATTTCTGAAGGAGTGTTACAACGATATTAAAGGCAAGAAAATCCCAATTGAAGATTTGGGTATTCCAGTTAGAATGTCAAGTGAAGAGTATAAAGGGAACCCAATTCATTATAGAGCAGTAGTCTATTCAAATATGAACATGGGAACAGATTTCGGTGCAGGAGCCAAAATAAAATATTATTATGTCAAGAGTATAAAGGGTAAACCAAATACAGATGTAGTTGCGTTTGATGTTGATTCCAAGGTTCCTGATGGGGTAGAAATTAATTTAGATGAACATATAAGAAGATGTTTCGACCTTCCATTGAGGCCAATAGTAGAAGCGATAGGATTAAAACTTGATGAAGTAACAGGTAAAACAAAAACAACAACAGTATCATTAATGCAATTCACCGGGTGATTATTATGCCAAAATTAAAAGAAATTAAATGGAACAAAATTGCTGATGTTAAAACACCTAATCAAAGAGAATATGAAAGGAGAATTAAAGTTATATGGGATTGGATTGAACGACCTGTTCCAGACGAATTCTTTGATAAGAGGAAAACCAAAATAACAAAAGAAGAGTTTAACAAATTGATAAGAGAAATCCCACCAGAAGTAAGTCTTCTTGCAGAAGTAATGTATAAGGTTGCGGTTGCAGAAGAAAAATCTGGGGCAAACAAAGCAAAGAAAGCATGTTTAAGATTCAGAAGTTTAATGTTCAAATTATATAAGGAGATATTAGAAGAAGAAAAGATTGACCTATGCCTTCCTTATTATTGGTTCTGTGATGGTATAATGATTGAACCAGAATGGATTGTAAAAATCACAAATGGATTACTTAAATTTAAATGTGATGACTCAGTAACAGAGTGTGGAATGGGGGGTCGTTGCAGATTCTATAAATCTGTTCAAGAACAGGAAAGGGAAAAGAAAGAAGAAGAATTAAAGGAAAAACAGGGGTGAAAATATGCCAAAAGAAGGAGTTCAAGAAAGAGTCGATAATAAAAGTGCAATAGATGATGTGACTGATAAAGATGTTGAAGATTTTATAAAAGAGAACATGGCAAAAGAAGTCGTGTATAATAATAGAGTGACAAAGAAACCTAACATAAAAAAGAATGTCGCTGTAATACCACAAGGCATGCACGCTTTGATTATAACAAAGAATGAAGTAATAATGATAAATTGGATAGATATAATGACAATAACATATCCAAGAAAGAAAGGAAGTGTTGCCGATAAAAGCATAAGATATACAATATTAGGAATTCAGATGGCGGACAAGAACGCAAATATGTTCAGGCAAGAACAGCAACCAAAGCCAGATGACATGGCAGGATTCAGGTAGGTGATTGTATGAAGATAGGATTAACAGAAATCATACATTGTGCTCATTATCTCGATGGACACCCAAAGTGTGGAGAAGTGCATGGACATTCCTATAAAGTTGAAATTACTTTGAATGGAAGTATGGACTCTATAAGAGACCCAGACGCATTTATGGGTATGCTTGTTGATTTTGGAGATTTGAAGAAAGTTTTAAGAAAATATGACCATAAATGTTTAAATGATTTCTTTAGTCCACCAACAGCAGAAATGTTCACAATTATATTGTGCTTTGATATATCACAGTATCTACGAGATACAGAAAATAATTTAGTTAATAAAATAACAGTAAGGGTATATGAAACCGAAACATCATGGGCAGAAGAAACCATGAATATAAGAATGGAAGAAGAACCTGAAAAGAACTTTGAAGATTGTTCAATAGAAGAATTGGCCAGGTATGACCCATCTATAAAAAGAGAAGCAAGGAAACTTGGATTAATATCAAGGAAAAAGAGTGTAAGGGGGGTGAAAGTTAAATGCCGACAAAAGAAGGATATGAAGATAAAATCAAGAAAGCATTAAAAGCTAATGATATAATAGCAGTATATTGGGAAGATATTACTCTTCACGATAAAGTCAGGTCAGAGGAGATTCCTAATGCAAAGTTTATTAAGTATGTAACAAAAATACCACCAACAATAACTTATGGTAGATATATTGGAATTGATAATCATTGTATTGTAGTATCACCAGAATATTGCATGGATGAAGGTTCTGATGCTACCATGTTGGAAGTAATTCCGATTGGGTGCATAGATAAGATAGAAATCTTTAAGGTCAAGAGAGTGATTAAATGTTTGATGTAGATACTCATGATGATGAAAATATAAACATGATAGCCGAAGCAATGAGAATTGATGAGTATGATGATGAGGTTTGGGCAGACCAACATAAGGCACATGAGTATGATATAGAAAGGTTTATAAGGCGGAACATATATATAGTTAGAGGGTTGAAAGGTAATAGATTGTTGGAAATAGGATGTGGAACTGGTAGGAGTATTCCTGTATATGAAGTAACTCATGCCATAGAGCCATGTGAATATAGATTCAAGATAGCCAAGAGCAAATATAAGAAAGTTATAATAAAGCAAGCCTTTGCAGAAGCAATCCCATTTGACGATAATTATTTTACATCTGTCATGGCTATTGGTGTTTGGGAACATTTGAGGTCAGACCAAGAGGCATTGATAGAAGTGAATAGAGTATTAAAGATGGATGGTATATTTGTCTTTACCCTTGCTCATGATGAAGATAATAAGATTGGGAGAGCATATGGTTGGAAGAGTTATTGTAATCTCTTACCTGATTATGGATTTGAATTAATTGAAAAGAGAGAAGTCTTTAGAGGACTTAGATTATTGGCAATAGCAGTTAAGAAGGTAAGGGATTTCGATAATAGATATTTAAGAAAATTACAGATAATAAGTAAAGATAAAACTTTAAGAAATTTCATACAAGAGAGAGATGAGGTATTCCTATGAAAGAAACAATGTTGATATCAGAAATCTTTTACAGCATACAAGGTGAGGGGCCTTGTATAGGAATCCCCGCTGTGTTCATAAGAACAGCAGGATGTAATCTTGATTGCCAATGGAAGGTTGGCAATAAAGTAATTGCTTGTGATACTCCATATGCAAGAAAAGAAGGAACTAAAATGTCTTTCACTGAAATAGTTCACAAGACAATCAATAAGATTGGGTTCAATACCATTGTTGTAATTACAGGTGGGGAACCAACATTACAGGCAAACCAAATAAAGTCATTGATATCAAAACCTTATTGGTTACCCAGTCATGTAGATTTAGAAACTAACGGAACTATACCAACTGATATGGATGTTCCTCTCAAAGTGTGGATGAACTTATTTACACACTACATAATATCACCAAAGCCAGAAACAATCCAGAATGTTCATAGATTATGTTGTGAAGGGAATAATGTTTATATAAAGTTGGTATACGATGGTAGTAATATAAAGTTCATAGAAAAAGCAAGAGAGTTAGCATCACCCTTAACAGATGACAGGATTTTCTTAATGTCAGCAGGAACAACTCCAGAAGAGTTAGCAAAGATGGATAAAAAGACAATAGAAATCTGTAAAAGACGTGGATGGAGATTCTCACCCAGAGCACATATATATGCTTACGGAAAAAGGAGAGGGGTTTGATGGGAATAGTAACATCTGAAACATATGCAGATTTTTACATCAATGGTGTTAAGTATAGATTTCATACTCAAGAAAAAGATAACGGGTCAAGGTATTATGGAATATATCGGGTAAAGGATGGAAAGATGGTTAAGTTACATTGGGAATATAATAAGAGGATGAAGGAACTTGAGAAAAAGAAAAAGAAGTTGATAACACATAAAGAATACATAGCACAACTGGACAAGATGATAGAAAGGGGAAGGACAGATGGCAAATGCCCAGATGACTGCTACATTGTTGATTGTTTTGAAAGGGGCGGAAATAAGCCTTGTATTAAAATTAAGAAGCCGAAGGGGGTTAAAAAATGACCATGTCAAGAAAAGAATTGGAATTAGCTTATAAAAAAATACGCACATTAATATCTGAAAGAGATAAACATATCTCCGAACTCGAAAAAGGTATAGGTATTACAGTGTGCGATTGTCACACTTGGCCGACCATCAAAGAGTTTCACGATTATGTAGTGGCACTCGAAGCCGAACTGAAAAAGAAGGACGAAACAATATTCAGTCTGAAAGACATTATCCGTATTCTAAAGAAGAATTCCCCTAAGCTAACCTATGGCGATATAAAAATGCAAGAATACGAGCAGATGGACAAGAAGCCCAAGCCGAGTGATGACATACTCTCTCCACTGTGTCCAAATTGTCAAATTGAACTTCGATATAACGAATGCCCGAAATGTGGAATGGATTGGACCCCCAAGTTGAGTGGTGACAAACCTCCAGAACTAACAGGACATTATACTTATTTTGGTAGGTATGAAGTTTCGATTGGTGACCTACTTGGATGGCTTTGGGAGAAATATCAATACAATAAGAAGCACAAGTCGACCCACAAAGCGTTCAGTGTGGACAACCCATGCGATAATCCTAAATGTGATTGCTGTCACCCCAAACCCTCCGAGAGAGATAAAGATATCGAATTTAACAAAGATGCTGGGACGCCCTCCGATGGGTGTGGAGAATGTGAAATCGAGAAATACTGTCGGCCAAGATGGTGTTGTAAGGCTTGTGGGGCAGGACCATGTTACTTTGGTGGAGAGTGGCCTCATGTTTGTGCTCAGGATGGAGAAACAAAATCCGATTGGGTTCAAATTAAACCTGATGATGAATTACCATCTGAAGAGCATAAACACCATGCGATTAAAACAACAGATATGGTCGATGGTATATATCGAGAAATTTGTTCTTGTGGAGCCGTTAGGGAAATGGACTCTCGCATAGAAGCGTGTAGTGAATGGAAGCCTCTTCCCAAGTGTCCGAACTGTGGCAAGAAAATGGATTGGTGTAGTGGTGGACATTGGGTATGTTTCGAGTGTGGTTATGGAACTAATAAGGATTGCAATAGCACAGGAAAGAAACCCAAAGTGAAGGGTTCGGAAAAGTGGGTGCGTGCGAGAGAAGTAAGGACCGGAAGAAGGAGGGTGAAGGAATGAATATAAAATTCGAGTTTGTTCCAGTATTCTTTATTGCTGGCTCTGGAAAATATGAATGGTGGACAGGAAAGTCGGGTATAAAGCATAACTGTGGTATGATTTCTGCTGGAGATGGGACATTTGGAATTGCTTCAAAAAAGAGTTTCTCTAAACCACCTGGTGGATTCAAATTGTATGCAGACTCTGGTGGATTCCAATTGTGCCGTGGTGGATATCTTCTTCCAGAAGGTGTCGCAGAATGGCAAGATGAAGTCCAGGCAGATGTTAAATTCATACTCGACAATCCAACCAGAAAGCGAACAGAGGCAAATGCAAATTCAGCAACAAATGTTTCAACAGATGTTGACTACAATAATTGCTTGAATGATACTGTTGATTTCACAAAGAGGATGCTTCCCAAATACAAATCACTTGATGGAGTATTCGGTGTATTGCATGGAGTAAAATTCGCTGAAATAGAGAAATGGAGAGATTCATTGTTAAAAATTCATGACTTCAAGGGTTGGGGAATAGGAATCCCATCGGTTAAGGAGAGGAACGAAGATAAAATCTGGTATAAATTAAAGTGTTTGGGAGAAGTTGGTATAAAAAGGATACACTTGTTCGGATTCACTGATTTACCATATCTCATACAAATTGCCCTATATCTAAAAAGGTATGGGATAGAGTATTGCAGTTTTGACTCAACTAGATTCATCGCTACAAGATTTTCAGATATATA